>Ga0153956_1001345_pt1 | contig 21993 bp, 21 predicted proteins | sample TSFL040MetaG_FD_104704 | JGI IMG/M metagenome (GOLD analysis project Ga0153956, IMG submission 104704) | Attine ant fungus gardens microbial communities from Florida, USA - TSFL040 MetaG | ecosystem: Host-associated > Fungi > Mycelium > Unclassified | place: USA: Florida, Wekiwa Springs... | reverse complement strand
TTTCCCGCTGTTCATTCCCTTGAGCTTCATCGCCAAGGAAGCCGAGCACGTCGAGGGTTTCGCCAAGGAAATGGCCGTGGTCACGCATCACCGGCTCAAGATGATCGACGGCCAGCTGAAGCCCGATCCGGAGGCGAGACTGGAAGAACCGCTGGTGGTGCGACCGACCTCCGAGACGGTGATCGGCCACGCCTTTTCACGCTGGGTGCGCTCGCACCGCGACCTGCCGCTGCTCCTGAACCAGTGGGCCAACGTGGTGCGCTGGGAGATGCGCACGCGCCTGTTCCTGCGCACGGCGGAATTCCTGTGGCAGGAGGGGCACACGGCCCATGCCACCGCCGAGGATGCGCGGGAGGAGACTGCGCGGATGCTCGAGGTGTACCGCAGCTTCGCCGAGGACTGCCTGGGGATGCCGGTGATCGCCGGTGAGAAGCCCCCGCATGAGCGTTTCCCGGGGGCGGACAACACCTATTCGATCGAGGCCATGATGCAGGACGGCAAGGCCCTGCAGGCCGGTACCGCGCACTACCTGGGCACGAACTTCGCCCAGGCCCAGAACATCCGCTACCAGACGGAGCAGGGTGACCTTGCCTTCTGTCACACCACCAGCTGGGGTGTGTCCACCCGCATGGTCGGTGGTGTCATCATGACCCACGGTGATGACGACGGCCTGCGGCTGCCGCCGGTGATCGCGCCGCGCCAGGTGGTGCTGGTCCCGATGCTGCGCGACAAGCCCGAGGACGCGCAGGTGCTGGCGTACTGTGACCAGCTGGCCGCGGAACTGAACCGCCTTTCGGCATTCGGTGAACCGGTGCGCGCGCTGGTGGACAAGAAGGGCGGCCGCTCCACTGACAAGCGCTGGGGCTGGATCAAGCGTGGCGTGCCGGTGGTGTGCGACATCGGCGCGCGTGACGTCGCCAACGGCAATGTCAGTTACCTGCGCCGCGACCGCCTGCGCGATGGCGGGAAGCTGGGCTCGCAGCTGCTGTCGAAGGCTGATTTCATCGCGCAGGCCGCAGCGCTGCTTACGGATATCCAGTCGTCGCTGCACGCACAGGCGCGCGAGCGCATGCTGTCCAATATCCGCAACGACCTCACGACCTTCGAGGAGCTAACCGAGTACTTCAAGGGCGCGAAGGCCGAGGATGAGAACGACATCTTCCGCGGCTGGGCCAGGGTGGCCTGGTCTCGGCCGGAGGGCGCGGCCATGGAGAAGGTGGAGCAGCAGCTGAAGGGCCTGAAGCTCACGGTGCGCAACGCGCCGCTGGCGCAGGACGCCCTGGACGGGCGCACCTGCCTGTTCACCGGTAAACCGGCCGCCGAGTTCATCCTGGTGGGGCGCTCGTACTAAGGACCCGCCTGCCTGGCTGCCAACCGCCCGCCGGCCCCCGCCGGCAAGCGAGGGGCCAACGGCCGGCGGGTACCCGGCCCCCGGGGCCTTTCCCCTCGGGCCGCCGCAAGCGGCGCTCAAGCCCCTGCAGGGCTTGGTCACCCGGGGATGCTCGGCCTTTAGAACTTCTGCAAGTCGTGCCCGATGACGACCGGACCGCTGTAGCGCGTGTGGATGCGGTCGATGACCTTCTGCAGTGTCTGGGGATTCTCCGGGCCGATGACCAGGTGTGACAGCACCAGCAGCTTCACGCCGGCCGCCTGCGCCACCCGGCCGACTTCCTCGGGGGTCGAGTGCTCGGTGCGCATGTGGTTCATCATGCCCTCCGCCTCGCTGGCGGGCAGCTGGCCGTCCGCTACTTCGCGGTTGATCTGAGCCTGGATCACGTCCAGGTCGATGAGTTCATGCACCAGGATGTCCGCGCCCCTGGCGATGGTCGGGATGACATCGCCGCAGGGCCCGGTGTCGCCGCTGAAGACGATGATCTTGTCGGGGGTCTGGAAGCGCAGGGAGTAGGAGTGCTGCCAGCCGTAGCCGGGGGAGCCCTTGGGCAGGTGATAGTGGCAGTTCTCCATGGCGGTGACCTTGACGTTCTTGTCCTGGAACACCACCGCGGGCCCTTTGCCGGGTATCTTGTAGTCATGCGCCTGGATGAATTTTTCCGCCGGCATGTAGTTCTGCGGACCTTCCAGATAGCGCGCCGCGACGTTGGGCGCGAAATACATCAGGAAGCCCTTGCGCATCATTTCCGTGCCGGCAGGGCCATAGACCGTCATCGGGCGTCTGCTGCCCAGTGACCAGGCCATGCCCATGAGAGTGCCCCAGTCGGCGTTGTGGTCGTCGTGGTTGTGGGTGATGAAGATGTCCTGGATGCCGGCTGGCACGATGCCAAGCTTCGCCAGCTGGGTGCCGACCCCGTTGCCGGCATCCACCAGGTAGTTCACGCCGTTCACGACCAGGAGGTTGGCCGGCTGGGAGCGCCCGGGGTTCGGCCTCGGGCCGCCGGTGGTGCCCAGCAGCACCAGCCGGGTGATGGTTGACGCCGGAGCAACTGCCACCGGTGCATCCGCGGCCCGGGTCGCGCCCAGGACCATGCCGAGTCCCAGCGTCGCGGTGAACGCCAGGGCCAGCGGGTGTTTTCTGTTCTGCATCTTGTATTTCCTCAATCCCGGAGCGTCAGAACTTCACGGCGAAGCGCGCACCATACATCTGCGTGCCATTGTTCGGGATGCAGTTGTTGGTGTCGGTGAAGCCCGGCAGGGCGCCGATTCCCAGGCAGGTCTTTTGCGCCGTGATGTTGTTGACCCACAGCCCGACGGTGTACGCGTCGTCCTTGCCGAAATCGTAGTTGAGCGTGCCATCCAGGAAGGTGGTGGCGCTGATGTGGCTGCTGGGAGTCTGGTTGAGGGTCGCAAACTGGTCGCTGTCATGGCGCAGCGACACCCGCGGGGTGATGGTCCCCCGGGGCAGGAGGAAGCTGCGGGACAGCGACAGGTTGTATGACCAGACCGGTGTGTTCTGCAACGGAGAGCCGTTGGTCGCAGTGGCTGCGCCGAGATTGCCGGCATTGGCCACTTCGCTGTGGATGTGGTCGGCACTGAACCCGATCAGCAAGCCGCCACCGGCCGCCAACCGGCCGGAAAGCTCCTCGCCGAGGATCTCGGCCTTGGGAAGGTTGAGGAAGGCCGGTCCGACGCCGGGGATGGTGGCGAAGGCCTGCATGTCGAACCAGTCGTAACGGAAGATCGCGCCGTCGAGCATCAGGCGGTGGTCCAGCAGGGTGGACTTCATGCCGACCTCGTAGGCATTGATGGTTTCCGCCCCCACCGGGGTGTTGCCGCTGCCATTGAAGGCCGCCTGGGCACGCACGTCGAAGGCGCCGGCCTTGAAGCCGCGCGAGAAGCTGACGTAGCTCATGATGTTGTCGGTGATCTGGTACTGCAGGCCGACCTTGCCGCCGAAGCGGTTCATGGTCTGTTCGACATTGGCCGCCGGACCGTTGCACAGCACCAGACCGGCCCTGCAGGGTGTGGTCACATTGCTGACGATGTTCTGGATGAACGGCAGGGTGTAGTTGTAGGTCGAAGGCAGGGCATTGCCGGTGGCGAGCCCATCATCGGTGCCTGAAATGGCCATGACGTTGCGCAGGCCGGTCGCACGGTCATTGGTGAAACGCAGGCCGGTGGTAAGGGTCCAGTTCCTGAGGAACTCCCAGTCGACCTGGCCATAGATCGAGCCGATGTTCTGGTGTTCGCTCAGGGCCACGGCCGGGACGGCACCCCCCGGCGGGGTGGTCGGTGCGTAGTTGTTGCGCACGATGGTGGCCAGGTGGTCGTTTTCATAAGAGTAAGAGCCGCCCGCCATCCAGCGCAGCGAGGAACTGCCGGTGGATTGCAGGCGCAGGTCCTGCGTGGCGACGTCGTAGGTGCCGATCTGGTAGGTGGAGAATTCCGTGTACGGCAGGCCGCCGCTGTCGTCCACGTAATCGACATAGGTGGACTGGTAGCTGGAGAGGCTCACCAGGTCGAAGTTCTCAAATGAATGGGTGAGGCGCACGTTGGCGCCTTCATTGTCGATGTCGGCGGTGAGGGCGCTGCCGTCATAGACGTCCTGCCAGCTCGACGTCGAGGGGTTGAAGACCACGCCGGCCTTGTTGGCGGTGGTGCAGTTGTTGAGCCCCTCGAACTGCTGGGTGCCGCTGTTCAGCAGCGGGCAGGCCCCGGTGTTGTTCGGGCCATGCAGGCCGATGCTCTTGTTGGGCGTGGCGTCGCTGCGGTTGAAGCCGCCGTAGCCCGTGATGGTCAGCAGGGTGTTGTCGTCCAGCCGGGCCGCGATGCTGACACGGCCGGAATAGGTGTGGACGGCGCCGATCCTGGAGCCATCCATGAGGTTGGTGAACACGCCGCCCTGGTTCTGGGTCTGGAAGGCCACGCGCATGCCCACCGACTGCGACAACGGGATGCTGGCGGCGCCTTCGGCGTTGATGGTCTGGTAGTTGCCGGCGTCGAGGGTCATGTAGCCGTTGAAGTCCTCGCCGGGCTTGGCGGCGCGGGTGACGTAGTCCACGGCGCCACCGGTGGTGTTGCGGCCGTACAGGGTGTTCTGCGGGCCTTTTACGACCTCGATCTGTGCCATGTCGAACAGGCCCAGCTGGCTGGTGAACGGCGTGACCTGCGCGACCTCGTCGATGAACTGGCCGACGGCCTGTTGCGCGGTCAGGTGGTCGTTCTGCGTGCCGACGCCGCGGATGGACAGGCCCTGGTTGACGGAAGAGGACGCCTTGAGGCTGAGCCCGGCGAACTGGTTCACCAGGTCCGAGACGTTCATGACGCGGTTGTCCTGTATGTCCTGGGAGCTCATGGCATCGACCGAGATCGGGACTTTCTGCACGTCCTCCGAGCGCTTCTGGGCGGTGACGACGACCTCCGCCAGTTCGTCGTCGGCCAGTGCCGCCGTGGCGGCGGCCATTGCGATGATGGTGCAGACCGCGGCGCCGGCAGTGCCGATGCGTGAACGAGAACCCATGTGCTCCTCCCGGCCCGGTTTGTGTTGGAATGTCAACGGGCCTTGAAATAGAATCAGAACACGGATTCTGTTTTTTAGTCAAGACACCCCTGCCGGGGGATCGATTAAACTTGACCGTATGACACGGCGCAGCATGACAGAGTCGAAACTGGGTGCCCCCCTGCCTGCCAAGCAGAAACGCAGCCAGCAGACCCGGGACCAGCTGCTGGCGGCGGGCTGGCGGCTGCTGGCACGGAACCCCTGGGATCAGATCGGGGTCAATGACATCGTGGCCGCGGCAAAATCCTCGGTCGGCAGCTTTTATTCGAGGTTTGCCGACAAGGAGTCGTTTTTCGACTCACTGGCGCTGCAGTACCTGGAGCGCCGGCGGCAGAGCAGCGAAGCGCTGATCCGGGAGCTTGATCCCGCCGGGGATTACGTGAGCGCGGTGGTCATGTATGTCTACGATGGTGTCACGACCAACCGGCATTTCTGGTTCGCGGCCATTCTCAAGGGCGTGCGGGTGCCGGGGTTCTGGGACCCCTTCCGCGAGCTGGGACTGCTGTTGGGCCAGGGGTTTCTCAAGGGCCGCAGTGCCCAGCTGGGCCGCGCGCTGACCGCGGAGGAGGTCCGCAACATCCGGTTCGCATTCCAGATGATGAACGGTGTGATCAACAATGCCCTGATCAACCGGCCGGGGCCGATAATGATCGAAACCCGGGAGTTCCAGACAGCGCTGGTGCGGGGCTTCCGCGCGGTGGCGGGGTTCGAACCCTGATCCTGGCGCCGCCGCCCGGGATCAGCCCGCGGGACCCGCAGCGCGGGCTTCCTCGTGGCGTCGCCCCCCTTCGAGGTGGTTGTGCCGGACGGTGGCACCGGGCACCCGGGCCGCGAAACGCGCCAGCAGCTGGTCGGCGAGGTAGACCGAGCGGTGGCGGCCGCCGGTACAACCCACCGCCACGGTGAGGTAGCCGCGGCTGCCGGCCTGGTATTCCGGCAGGCGCCGTACGATGAATTCCTCGATGTCATCCAGCAGTGCCTGGACACTGGGGTGGCTGCGCAGGAAGGCGATCACCGCCGGGTCGCGGCCGGTGAGGGGGCGCAGCGTGGGCTCCCAGTAGGGGTTGGGCAGCGAGCGGGCGTCGAATACGAAGTCCGCATCGCAGGGAATGCCGTGCTTGAAGCCGAAGGACTCGAAGCCCAGCGACAGTCCGCCGGTGTCACTGCCAACCGTGCGGTGGATCAGCCGCCGCAGGTCGTGCATCCCCAGGCGCGAGGTGTTGATGATGCGGTCGGCGGCCTGTGCGATGGGGGTCAGCAGCCGGCGCTCCAGCTCGATGGCTTCGCGCAGGTCGCGGTTGTCCGCCGCCATGGGATGCTTGCGCCGCGTTTCCGCGAAGCGGCGCAGCAGTTCCTCGTCACCGGACTGCAGGAAGATCACCTCGCACCGGATGCCGCTGCGCTTGAGGTCATCCAGCAGCTCCGGAACGGTGGCGATCTCCTGTGGTGAGTTGCGGGCATCGAGCCCGATGGCGGTGCGTTCGTAGACCGGGTCACCGCTGTGCACCGTGTGCGACACGAACGGCTTGAGCAGGGCCGCGGGAATGTTGTCGATGCAGTAGTACCCGAGATCCTCGAGCATGTGCAGTGCGACGGACTTTCCCGAGCCGGACATGCCGCTGACGACGATGATGCGCATGGTGACCCGGATCCTCCGACGCTCAGGCGGGCGCGCGGTTCTGCCGCAGCGCCTCGGTGGCGTGGTGGTCAGTGAGTTTTTCCTTGTGCTTGGTCACGAGGCGGTCGAGCTTGTCGGCGAGCGCGTCGATGGCCGCGTACATGTTGAGGTCGGAGGCATCGGCATGGATGTCGCTGCCACTGACGTGCAGGGTGGCTTCGATCCGCTGCTGCAGCTTCTCCACGGTGAACACGCAATTGACGTCCAGCAGCTGGTCGAAGTGGCGCGTGATGCGAACCAGCTTTTTCTCGACGTAGGCCCGCATGGCGGGGGTGACCTCGACGTGATGACCCTTGACGTTCAGGCGCATAAGCCTCTCCTTTTACGATGGGTACGCGTTGTATGTCTGTCTTTATGGCTGCCTGGCCCCCGCGCGTCGGCGCTCGCTGGAAGGGGCGATGCCCAGCCCCTCGCGGTACTTGGCGACGGTGCGGCGGGCCACGGGGATGCCTTCCCCCGACAGCAGCTCGGCGATGCGGCCGTCTGACAGCGGGCTTGCGGCGTCCTCGTCCTTGATGAGCTTGCGGATCTTGGCGCGGATGGCGGTGGAGCTGGTGCCGGAACCGTCGGCGCCCTCCACCTGGCTGGAAAAGAAATAGCGCAGCTCGAATACCCCGCGCGGGGTGTGCATGTACTTCCCCGACGTCACGCGCGAGATGGTGGACTCGTGCATGCTCACGGCTTCGGCGATGTCCTTCAGGATCATGGGCCGCATGGCTTCGGGTCCATGCTCGAGGAAGGCCGCCTGACGCTCCACGATGGATTTGGAGACCTTGGTGAGGGTCTCGTTGCGGATCTCCAGGCTCTTGAGCAGCCAGCGCGCCTCCTGCAGCTGGGTGCGCATGCTGGCGTGGCTTGAGCCACGGCCGATGACGTTGGCGTAACCCTGATTGAGTCGCACACGTGGCAGTGTGGCCGCATTGATCTCAACGGTCCAGCCGCCCGTATCGGTGCGCCGCACGAAGACATCGGGCACGACGTACTCCGGTGCGCTTCCGCTTACGGTTGCGCCCGGCCGCGGATGGCAGCTGCGTACCAGCAGCAGCGCGGCGGTGATTTCCTCATCCGGTACGCGCAGCTCACGGCGCAGTGCGGCCAGTTCGCGGTTGGCCACCCGCTCCAGGTGGTGGCGGGCGATGAGGATGGCGGTGGCAAGCCCCGGGGTGTCATCGGGGATCAGGGCCAGCTGCAGCTCGATGCACTCCCCGACATTACGGGCTCCCACGCCCGGAGGGTCCAGCTGCTGCACCCGTCGCAGCACGATCTCGATTTCTTCGGGGCCGCAGATGATTTCGGGTCGCAGGGTATTGGCGATTTCCGCCAGCGGCTCGGTGACGTAGCCGTCATCGTTGATGGCGTCGACAATGGCGCAGGCGATTCCCAGGGCGCGCGGCGGCAGCCGCGCCAGTTCCAGCTGCGCAAGCAGGTGTTTCTGCAGGGTTTCGCCCGTACCGTCGGCGAATTCCTGCACACGGTCGTCATCGTCGCCGTTCCACGGGGTGTCGGCGGGGCCGGTGGTGGTGTGGTCCTCCCAGTGATCTTCCACTGCTTCGAGGCTGTTCGCGTCGGTGTCCTGATCTGCGGCGGCAGGCGCCGTGACCGTGGCCTCGGCCACCTGCTGCAGTTCCGCGGCTTCGAGTCCGGCGTCGGCTTCGCCTTCGTCGTCATCCTCGGACTCCAGCATGATGTTGCTTTCCAGCAACTCGCGGATGTGCGCCTGGAGTTCGAGGGCGGGCAGCTGGAGCAGCCGGATGGCCTGCTGCAACTGCGGGGTCATGGTCAGTTGCTGACCGATGCGCAGCTGCAGTGAGGGTTTCAGCATGATTTTTGCAAAATCGAAATAATTGCTTGTATTTCAAGCAATTACCGCGACATAGAGCGACCTACAACCGGAACGACTGCCCCAAGTACACCTCACGGACTTGGGGGTTGGCAAGAATTTCTTCTGCCGACCCGGAGGCGATCACAGTTCCCTGATTAACGATGTAGGCACGGCTGACAATTCCCAGCGTCTCGCGCACATTATGGTCTGTTATGAGCACGCCGATGCCGTGCTCGGCCAGCTCCCGGATGATGCGCTGGATGTCCAGCACCGAGATCGGGTCCACGCCGGCGAAGGGCTCGTCCAGCAGGATGTAGCGCGGGTTCGCCGCCAGCGCGCGGGCAATTTCCACGCGCCGCCGCTCACCGCCGGACAGCGACAGCCCGAGGGTGTGCCGGACGTGCCCGATGCGCAGTTGCTCCAGCAGTTCCTCCAGCCGCTGCTCGCGGGCCTCGTCGTCGAGCCCGGGCCGGGTTTCCAGGATGGCGCGGATGTTGTCCTCGACGTTGAGCTTGCGGAAAATCGACGGCTCCTGCGGCAGGTAGCCGACGCCCAGCTGGGCGCGCCGGTGCATGGGTGCGAAGGTCAGGTCCTGCTCGCCGAGGGTGATGTCGCCGGCGTCCGCCGCCACCAGTCCCACGATCATGTAGAAGGCCGTGGTCTTGCCGGCGCCGTTGGGTCCCAGGAGGCCCACGATCTCGCCCGGGTCCACCCGCAGTGACAGCCCGCGGACGACCTGCCGCGACCGGTAGCTTTTTTCGAGCCCGGTGGCCTTGAGGGTTGCGGTGGTGGTCCTCGTCACTTCTTTTCCCTGGCTTCCTTGCTGGCGCGGGGGGATACGGTGCTGTGGCCGCGGCCGCCTTCGGCCTGCAGTGATTTTTCGCGCACGTTGTAGGTGATGAGCGGGTAATTGATCTCGCTGTGGCCGTCGGTCAGCCAGGCGTCCCCGCTGAGTTTCACGATCCCGGCCGGGACGTCGTAGTCGATGTTGCCGGCATGGCCGCGCGCCTGCCCGCCGCCCTGGACACCGGCCTGCTCGAACTCGGCGGGAGTTCCCGTGACCAGCACGTGCGCAACATTGCTGTGTTTGAACTGCACGGTGGCGCGGTCGGAGTGCAGCTCGCCTTCGCCTTCGGCGTGCACGTGGACCTTGCCCGTGAACACCCAGAGACTGTCCCGGGCATCGAGTCCGGTGGCTTCGGCCTCATCGGCGTCGACGCTGACGTCGCCCTGGACGATCTTGACCTCGCCACGCAGCACCACGTGGTGGTTCTGGTAGTCCACCGAGACGGTGTCCGCGGACCAGTTGACGGGGGCGCGCAGAGAGTCGGATTTGAACGAACCGCTGGCTGCCGATGCCGCGGGCGGGAGGCAGTATGCCAGCGCTGCCAGCAGTAAGGCGCTCGCGGTGGCGCCGTTAAGGTTTGAATAGGCCATGAACGTCCGCTTCCAGCCTGACATGGTGTTCCTTGAGGCTGGCGCTCAACCCGCGCGCGTGCACGATGTTGCCGTTCCAGTCCAGGACCACGGGGGCCGCAGTGTGGATGACATCCGCGCGCGTGTCGATGTCGAGGGTATCGGTGAGGAAGTGCGCGGGCTGGGATACGCCGGCGAAGTTGCCCGTGATGTCCACGTGCCCCTTGAGGTCGATGTGGGATGAATCGGGGCGGGCGCGGCCCTGGTCGGCGGTGGCGTTCCAGGCGCCGCCATAGGCATCGCGGAACGACATGCGCACCTGCGACAGGTTGATGACGTTGTCGCCGGGGTCCTGCTGGATGGTGGCCGCCTGCAGGGTATACATGGGTTTGCCGTCGGCACCGGTTTCCACGATGCTCGCGTTGCGCGCCGCGTAGCCGGGCTCGGGCCGGGCAACGGTTGCGACCTGCGTGGCGCCGCGCTGTCCCTCGGTGATCTTGAACGTGCCCCACACGGCGAGTCCCACGGCGATGGGGGCCATGATCAGGAACAGCCGGGAGGGCAGGTAGTTCATTTGCCGCGGCCGGCCAGCAGCCGGTCGCAGACCTCGCGCACCGCGCCCTGCCCGCCGCCCAGCCGGGTGATGTGATCGGCGGCGGCGCGCGCATCGGCATGCGCGTCTGCGACGGCGAAGGCGAGCCCCACGCAGCGCAGCAGCGGCGCATCCGGAGTGTCGTCGCCGATGGCGGCGCACTCCGCGGCGGCGATCTTCAGGCGCCGGATCAGGCGCTGGAAGTCCGCGACCTTGTCCGTGCTGCCCTGGATCACGTCGGCTATCCCCAAGTCGCGGCAGCGACGCGCCACCGCGGCGGATTTGCGCCCGGAGATCACGGCCAGCCGCACGCCGGCCGCGGCGAGGGCCTTGAGCCCGTGGCCATCGCGCACGTGGAAAACCTTCAGTTGCTCGCCACGGGGACCGTAATGGAGGCGGCCGTCGGTCAGCACCCCATCGACGTCGAGCACCAGCAACCGGACGCGGGGGAAACCGCCGCTGTCTGCGCGGGGGGGGGCGCTGCTGTCTGCGCGCGCGGGGGTGGTGCGCTTCACATGACCCCCGCGCGCAGCAGGTCGTGCACATTGAAGGCGCCCACCAGGCGGCCTGCCACCGTGACGGGCAGGGCGGTGATGCTGTGGCGCTCCATGAGCAGCACGCCTTCGGCGGCGAGTTCCGTGGGGCCGATGGTCCTGCCGCCAGGTGTCATGACGTCGTGCATGCTGGTGGCCCGGACGTCGATGTTCCGGTCCAGCAGGCGGCGCAGGTCGCCGTCGGTGAACAGGCCGAGGACACGGTCGTCACCATCAACCACCACGGCCATTCCCAGGCCCTTGCGCGACATTTCCAGCAGGCCGGCCGCCAGTGGTGCATCCGGCGCCACCCGTGGCAGGTCGGCGCCACGGCGCATGATGTCCTCGACCGTCAGCAGCAGGCGCCTGCCCAGCGCGCCGCCGGGGTGGGAGCGGGCGAAGTCGTCGGCGGTGAAGCCGCGTGCCTCAAGCACCGTGACGGCCAGGGCATCGCCCATGGCGAGCGTCGCGGTGGTGCTGGCGGTGGGCGCGAGGTTCAGCGGACAGGCCTCCTCCGGCACGCTGACGTCCAGCGAGACGGTGGCATTCGTGGCCAGCGTGGAGTCGGGCCGGCCGGTGAGGGTGATCAGGGGCACGCCGAGGCGCTTCAGGTGCGGCAGCAGGAACAGCAGCTCGGGCGTCTCCCCCGAATTGGACAGCGCCACCACGAGGTCGCCGCGGGTGATCATGCCCAGGTCGCCGTGGCTGGCTTCGGCGGGATGCAGGAAAAAGGCAGGGGTGCCGGTGCTGGCGAAGGTGGCGGCGATCTTGCGGCCCACGTGGCCGGATTTGCCGATGCCGGTCACGATGGTGCGGCCGGGGCTGGCGCGACCGGCACAGTCCAGGATCAGGCGGCAGGCCCGGGTGAAAGGCTCCCCCAGGCGCTCACGCAGGGCATCCACCGCCCGGGCCTCGATCGCCAGCGCGCGGCGGGCGCTGGCCACCAGTTCGTCATCGGTTCGTGCGGTGTGGGCAACCGTCATGCGTAACGCGGGTCCTGAGAATTCCGTCGCCGGGTGAGTGCCACGGAGTTTAACGCGTTCCCGGCGGGAAAGCCGCCGGCGTGATGGGGCCGGGCAGCCGCCATTTGGTACCATGCCCGCATGAATCCAGAACAAGTCGCCAACCTGATCCGCGCCGGGCTGCCGGGCGCCGAGGTCATCGTGCAGTCCCCCGACAATACCCACTACAGCTGCCGCGTGGTCGCCGAGGCCTTCGCCGGCAAGCGCGGCATCGCGCGCCACCAGCTGGTGTATGCCGCGCTGGGTGAGCTCGTGGGCCGTGAAATCCATGCCCTGTCGATCGAGGCCTTCACTCCGCAGGAGTGGTCGGCGCGCGGCGCCTGAGCCAGGAGTCATCATGGACAAGCTGCAGATCACCGGGGGCATCCCCCTGGAAGGCGAAGTGCGTATCTCCGGTTCCAAGAACGCGGCGCTGCCCATCCTGTGTGGCGCCATGCTGGCCTCGGAACCGGTCACCATCGCCAACGTCCCGCACCTGAAGGATGTGACCACCACCATCGAGCTGCTGGGCCGGATGGGGGTCAGCGTCACCATCGATGAGAAGCGCCGCGTCGAGGTGGATGCGGGCAGCCTGACGGAGTGCTACGCGCCGTATGACCTGGTGAAGACCATGCGCGCCTCCATCCTGGTGCTGGGGCCGCTGCTGGCGCGCTTCGGCAAGGCCGATGTCTCCCTGCCCGGCGGCTGCGCCATCGGCGCCCGCCCGGTCAACATCCATGTGGCCGGCCTCACCGCCATGGGGGCGGACATTCATATCGAGGGCGGCTACATCCGTGCCCGCGCCGGCCGCCTGAAGGGCGCACGGCTGGTGCTCGACGTGGTCACCGTCACGGGGACCGAGAACCTGATGATGGCGGCCACGCTGGCTGATGGGGAGACCATCATCGAGAACGCGGCGCGTGAGCCCGAGGTCGTGGACCTGGCTGAGTTCCTGATCGCCATGGGTGCGAAGATCGAAGGCCATGGCACCGACAAGATCGTGATCCAGGGGGTCAAGGCCCTGCATGGCGGCTGTACCTACGAGGTGTTGCCGGACCGCATCGAAAGCGGCACGTACCTGGTGGCGGGTGCCATCACCAGGGGCCACGTGCGCATCCGCAACACCCGTCCTGATCACCTGGACGCGGTGACCCAGAAGCTGCGCGAAGCCGGCGCAACGGTCACGGCTGGCGACAACTGGATCGAGGTGGACATGCGTGGCCGGCGGCCGAAGTCCGTCGACGTGCGCACCGCGCCGTACCCGGCCTTCCCGACCGACATGCAGGCGCAGTTCGCGGCGCTCAACACCGTCGCCGATGGCGTCGGCACCATCATCGAAACCATCTTTGAAAACCGCTTCATGCACATGCTCGAGATGCGACGCCTGGGGGCGGAAATCCGCCTCGAGGGCAACACCGCCATCATCCGCGGCGTGGAGCGCCTGGCGGCTGCCCCGGTGATGGCCACGGACCTGCGGGCCTCGGCCAGCCTGGTGCTGGCCGGGCTGGTGGCGGAAGGGCGCACGGAAATCGAGCGCATCTATCACATCGACCGTGGCTACGAGACCATCGAGGAGAAGTTCGCCGGCATCGGTGCGCAGATACGCCGCGTGCCTTGAAGGGCACACAGGAGTTGTTATGCAGCTTGGAATGATCGGTCTGGGGAGAATGGGCGCCAACATGGTGAAGCGCCTGCTGCGCGGGGGGCACGAAATCGTGGCCTACGACGCCGGTGCGGCGGCGGTCGCCGCCATCACGGCCGATGGCGCCAGGGGCGTGAACAGCCTGCAGGAGCTGGCGCAGAATCTGCGCAGCCCCCGCGCCGTGTGGCTCATGGTGCCGGCGAGCGCGGTCGATGCCGTGATCGCCCAGCTCAAACCCCTGCTGTCGCCCGGTGACATCCTCATCGACGGCGGTAATTCCAATTACCGCGATGACATCCGTCGTGCGGACGAACTGGCGCAGGCCGGCCTGCACTATGTCGATGTCGGCACCAGTGGCGGCGTGCTGGGGCTGGAACGCGGCTACTGCCTGATGATCGGCGGTGAGCCGGCCGTCGTTGCCTCGCTTGATCCCATCTTCGCCACGTTGAGCCCTGGCGGGGCGCCACCCACGCCCGAGGCGCGCGCGGCCGCCGGCACCGCCCCGCAGGGTTACCTGCATTGCGGCGGCAATGGCGGCGGCCACTTCGTGAAAATGGTACACAACGGCATCGAGTACGGCCTGATGGCCGCCTATGCGGAAGGGCTGAACGTCCTGAAGCACGCCGGCATCGGCCTGGGTCGCAGCGGCGGCGAGGACGCGGAGACCGCGCCGCTGGCCGACCCGCGCATGTTCCAGTACAACTTCGACATCGCGGCGGTGGCCGAGGTCTGGCGCCGGGGCAGCATCATCACCAGCGCCTTGCTGGACCTCACCGCCGAGGCGCTCAAGCGCGATCCGCAACTGGCGGGTTTCGAGGGTCATGTCGCCGACTCCGGCGAGGGCCGCTGGACGGTGCAGGCCGCCATCGAGGAGGGTGTGCCGGCGTATGTGCTGACGGCGGCGCTGTATTCGCGCTTCGAGTCCCGCGGCCGGGCGGAGTTCTCGGACAAGGTGCTGTCCGCCATGCGCCTGGGGTTCGGTGGTCACGTCGAGAAGAAGGGTTGAGGCCGTGGTCCCCGCCGGGTTGAATGATGCGCATCAGCCGGCCGATGCGCTGGTGCTGTTCGGTGCGACCGGTGACCTGTGCTTCAAGAAGATCTTCCCGTCGCTGTACCAGCTGGTGCGCCGTGGCAGGCTGTCGGTGCCCGTCATCGGCGTTGCCAAGGCCGGCTGGAACCTGGATCAGCTCAAGGCACGGGTGCACGACAGCCTGGCCAAAGGCGGGTGCACCGACGCGGCCGTGGCGTCACGGCTGGTCGGTCTGTTGTCCTACGTGGATGGTGACTACGCGGATCCTGCCACCTTCACGCGGGTGCGGGCGAGCCTGGGGCAGGCGCAGCACCCGCTGATGTACCTCGCCATCCCGCCATCCATGTTCCCGGTGGTGGTGAAGCAGCTGAATACCGCCCATCTGGATGCGGGTGCGCGGGTGGTGATTGAGAAGCCCTTCGGCCACGACCTGGCCTCGGCGCATGCGTTGAACCAGACGCTGCACGAGTTCTTTGACGAGCGCGACATCTACCGCATCGATCACTACCTGGGCAAGGAGCCGGTGCAGAACCTGTTGTTCCTGCGCTTTGCCAATTCCTTCCTGGAGCCGATCTGGAACCGCAACTACGTGGCCAGTGTGCAGATCACCATGGCGGAGAACATCGGCGTGGAGGGGCGCGGCAGGTTCTACGAGGAGACCGGCTGCATCCGCGACGTGATCCAGAACCACCTGCTGCAGGTGGTGGGCTTTCTCGCCATGGAGGCGCCACTGAACGGCGGGGGCGAGGCGTTGCGCGACGAGAAGGTCAAGGTGTTCCGGGCGCTGAAACCGGTGGATCCCCGCCACCTGGTACGTGGCCAGTTCAATGGTTATCGCAAGGAACCCGGGGTGGCGCCGGACTCGAAGGTCGAGACCTTCGCCGCCCTGAAACTCGAGATCGACTCATGGCGCTGGGGCGGGGTGCCGTTCTACCTGCGTGCCGGCAAGAACCTGCCCGTCACGGCCACCGAAGTGGTGGTGGAATTGCGTGCGCCGCCGGTCAAAGTGTTCGGCGTCGATACTCCGGGGCAACCCAACTACCTGCGCTTCCGGGTGGGACCCGACGTCGCCACTGCCATCGGCGCGCACGTGAAGCTGGCCGGCGAGGCCATGCGCGGGCGCGATGTGGAGCTGTTCCTCGACCAGAAGCAGGGCGATGAAATGGAGCCTTACGAGCGGCTCATCGGCGATGCGCTGGCCGGGGATTCCACCCTGTTTGCGCGCGAGGACGAGGTCGAGGCGGCCTGGGCGGCCGTGGACCCCATCCTGAACACCGGCACGCCGCTGTATCCCTATGAGCCGGGTACCTGGGGCCCCGCGGAAGCCTCCACGCTGGTGGATGGGCTGTGCGGCTGGCACGACCCGGGTGCGGACGCGCGCAGCTGGACGCGGTGGCTGGAGCGGTGAGTCCCGATCCTGCCGCAGGCCTTACTTCACGATCTTGAGGGACGGGCGCTGGCGGGGTGGTGTGGGCACGGGGGGCGCCGGCGGCGGGGTGGGCTCCGGCGGTGATTCAGTATCCGCGGCGTCCGGCGCCGAGTTCTCCACCGGGTGCGGCCCGGCAGCCTCCGTGGGTTCGTGGTGGTCGGTGAACACCATCCCCTCGTTGGTCTCGCGTGCGTAGATGCCGAGCACGGCATCCACCGGGGCCTTCACGTGGTAGACACGGCCGCCGAAACGGGTGTTGAACTCCACGGAGTCGTTGCCAAGGGTGAGGTGCTGCGTGGCCGACAGGCTGACGTTGAGCACGATGCGCCCGTCCTTGACGTGCGCCGCGGGCACTTGCACGCCGGGCCGGGTGGCGTCGACGATGATGTGCGGGGTATGACCGCTGTCGCTCATCCACTGATGCATCGCGCGCAGCAGGTAGGGGTTCTTGTCCGGAATGGGGCTGTCAGCCATGGGGGCCCTGCCTTCTCGTCGCCAGCAGCGGGGGTACGCCCGCCTCCACTTCCGACAGGCTATCGCGAAATGACAGACGGGAAAACACCGCGGCGCCGTAGCGGGCCACCGCCGGCGCGGGCAGCCCTCCGTCCCAGCTGCGCAGGCGCCACAATACCGGTGCGATGGTGGCATCCACCAGCGAGAATTCATCGGAGAGGAAAAACGACTTGAGGCCGAACAGCTCCTCGGCCTGATGTACGGTGTCGCGCAGATCCTTGCGGAGTTTGGCCTGTACCTTGCGGTCGGCCTCCTGCGCGATGCGTGTCATCAGGCCGTACCAGTCGCGCTCGATGCGGTACAGGATCAGCCGCACCTGCGCCCGTGCCACCGGGTCCACCGGCATCAGCGGCGGGTGCGGGAAGCGTTCATCGAGGTACTCGATGATGACCCGGGAGTCGTACAGCACCAGGTCCCGGTCGACCAGCGTGGGCGCACTGTGGTAGGGGTTGAGGTCGTAGAGGTCCTCGGGGAAACGGCCGGGCAGGACGTCGATGAGCTCGATCCCGGGGAGCAGGGCCTTTTCCGCCAGCACGATGCGCACGCGATGGCTCCACGGGTCATCGGGCGCGGAGAATAGTGTCGTCGAAGAGCGTCGGCCCGCCAAAACCCGCCTCCGTGCTCGCGATGCGGCCATTCCCGCCGTCGCGGGACGGGAGGCATTATACACTCAGGTCCACTCGGGGCCGTTTTCCTTCAGGAACTCTTGCAATGAATGGTGTGTTGCGGGCGCTGGGATTCGTGGCAGCGTCGGTGGTCAGCGGCCTGGCGCTGGCATTCGTGATCATCGCCTGGCATCCGGAACTCGTGCGCGCGCCGCAATCCATGGCGCCGGAAGCTCACGAGGCCGCGTCCGCGGGCGCTGCATCGCCGGGGCCGGCGATCGCATCGCAGGCGATGCCGGCGGTGCCCGCTCCTGCGCGCACGTCGTCTGACGGACCGCCGGATATCGGGCTCAACGCGGAGTCCCGGGGGCCGGCGCACGATGCCTGGTCGTACGCGGACGCAGTCAAGCGCGCCGGTCCCGCCGTTGTGAACATCTACACCACCCGGACCGTGACCGAGCAGGTGATGCCCACCGGCCTGGACGGGCTGTTCGGCAACATGGTGCCGCGCATGCGCAGCCGTACCGAGCGCAGCCTGGGCTCGGGCGTCATCGTGGACGCCCAGGGGCACATCGCCACCAACAATCATGTGATCGACAAGGCCGATACAGTGCGGGTGCAGCTCGCGGACCGGCGGGTGGCGGTGGCCAAGGTGGTGGGGCGTGATCCGGACTCTGATCTCGCGCTGCTGAAGATCGACCTGCCCAACCTGCCCGTGATGGCGATGGGCAACTCGGGCCAGCTGCGGGTGGGCGATGTCGTGCTGGCCATCGGCAACCCCATGGGCCTGTCGGCCACCGTGACGCATGGGATCGTGAGCGCCACCGGCCGCGGCCAGCTGGGCCTCGCGACTTTCGAGAATTTCATCCAGACCGATGCGGCCATCAATCCGGGCAACTCCGGCGGTGCCCTGATCAACCCCAAGGGCGAGCTGGTAGGCATCAACACCGCCATCCTGGACCAGCGCACCGGCGCTGAGGGCATCGGCTTCGCCATTCCGGTGAACATGGTGCGCGGGGTGATCCATGACCTGATTGCCAACGGCAAGGTGGCGCGGGGCTGGATCGGCATCATTCCGGATGATTTTTCGGATGAACAGGCTGCAAGGGCCGGGCTGTCGCACGGTGGCGTGGTGATCGCCGACCTGTACGTCAACAGCCCGGCGGCACAGGCCGGGGTGCGTCCGGGGGATATCCTGCTCGCGATCAACGGCGAGGAGGTGCGCAGCAGCCAGGAGGCGCTGGCACACATCGCCAGCACGCCGCCGGGGCGGGACATGAAGCTCAAGGTGATGCGCGGTCGGCAGCAGTTCGAGTCCGGCATGACCGTGGCACAGAGGCCCAAGACACTATGAAATTGCGCAGGTTCGAAACGCGTGCCGCGCTGGCCGCGGCGCTGGAGGAGCGGTTGGCACAGGTGCTGGTCACGGCCGTGCCGGATGGCAGCCCGGTGGTGATGCTGTCCGGGGGCAGTACGCCGATCCCGGCTTATCTCAACCTTGCGCAGCGGGGCCTGCAGGCCGCACCCGGGCTGACCGTGCTGTTTTCAGACGACCGCTATGTGCCCTCGGATTCGGACCAGAGCAACTACCACCAGAGCCGGCCGCTGTTCGACTCGCTGCGGCTTGAGGCTGCGCAGGTACTGCGCATCCGTACCGAGCTGCCATTGCCCGCGGCGACCGCCGACAGTGAGCAGCAGCTCCAGACGCTGCTGGCCGGGGACCGGCGCATCGGGCTCGGCCTGCTGGGGCTGGGCGCCGATGGACACACGTGTTCGCTGTTCAGCGCCCAGGACCTGGCACGGGCGGTGGGTCGCCTGGCCGTGAGTGTTCATCGTCCCGATGGCCGGGACGCGGTGAGCGTCACCCCGACGGTGCTGGAGCGCGTGGACCAGCTGGTGTTCCTGGTGGCAGGCCCCGACAAGCGCAAGGCGCTGGCGGCCTTGCTGGCGCAGGACCCGGCGCTTACCGCATGGAACGCGGTCCGCGGCTGCGCGCAGGTCGAGGTGTGGGCCGACGCCGAAGCGCTGGGCTGACCGCCCTACGGGCGGTACCGGCCGCGTGCGTCCTGCAGGTCGAAGGCGTGCCGGATCCAGGTGATGCGGGGAACGGATTCATCCTGACCCTCGATCAGCAGGGCATCGAAGCGTACCGCCAGGCGGCGGTATTCCGGGTGGCATTGCAGCAGCTGCTGCGCGGCGCGCACGATGCGGCGCTGCTTGCGGGTGTTGATGCTGGCCGCGGCACGGCCGCAGGCCCTGCCGGTACGGAGCCGGACTTCCGCGATCACCAGTACATTGCCGTCGCGCGCCACGAGGTCCAGCTCTCCCGCGCGGCGGCGGAAATTGCGTTGCAGGACGGTGAGGCCCTGCGCGCACAGGAATTCCCCGGCCGCCTGTTCGGCCTGCGTGCCCCGATGTTGTGTAGGGCTGGGCACGGCCGTCAGCGGGTGCCGGTGGCAGCCCCGCCGCTGCTTTCGGCCTCGGCGGGCGGGGTGGCCGGCGCGGGTGGTGCGTCGGAGAGGAGGTGTGGCTCGCCGTTGCGTATCTGCGCCCAGATGAGTTCGCGGTGCACGCGGCCGTCCTCGCCGATGCTCAGGTGACCGCTCAGGCCATCGACGGCGATGCTGCCCGGGTTGGACTGGGCCCGCAGTGCCGCGGCCAGGCGCCAGGCATCGAAGCCGAAGGCAAACAGCTCGTTGCGCCGTGGGCCGCCCACGGGCCAGGCGGCATTGGCCGCCTCGCGCACGCTGTCGGGCAGGGCGCCGCCCAGCATCCAGGGCGAATCAGGGAAGATCAGCCCGTCCAGGTCCAGGTTCGCATTCGGGTTGGGCAGGAAGGCATCCGCCGTGGCATAGGTGGCCACGTCACCGGCGAAGTAGTAACGCAGCTGTGGCCGCAGCAGCCGCTCGCTGCCGGCCTGGCCGGGCGCGAAGATGAAGCCGATGTCGCCCCGGCGGCGGGGCTGGAATTGCAGCTTCGTGCCCAGCACGGCTTCCAGGCGCTTGCGCCGTGCCGCGCTTTCATCGGTGTGCAGCGCGCGCTCGATGGCGTCCGCGTAGTCGTTGCTGCCGGGGTCGTAGACCCGGGTGTCGAGCAACTCGCCGCCGTCGGCGGCAAGTTCGGTGCGGAACGCCGCCAGCACCCGGTTGCCCCAGTCTCCCGCGGGTACCAGGGCGATGCCGCTGTGATGGCCGTCGGCGAGCACGCGGCGTGCGGCCTGCCGCGCCTCGTCCTCCGGGGACAGCGCGAACTGCCAGAAATTCCCGATCAGCACGCGATCGGCACCCAGGGCATTGAGGGCCAGGATCGGCGGGTGGGATCCGGTGTAGTCGGCGGCGGCGGCGACGTCCTCGCGGGTCAATGGTCCCACCAGCAGCGCCGCCCCATCCGTTGTGGCATTGGCAATGGCGCCGGCCACGCCCAGCTGTGCCGTGTCGTACAGGCGCAGCGGCGGACGATCCGCGCCGGGCGCGGCGTACCACGCGGTCAGGAAGCCGTCGCGCACCGTGTCACCGGCCGCGGCCTGACGGCCCGACAGCGGCAGCAGCAGGGCGATCGATGCTCCGGCAGGAGGTGCGCCGCTCGTGATCGGGGCGGTTGCCGGCGCTGACCCCGGTGCGGGCACGGAGGCGGGGGAGTCGGGTCCTGCTGCTGGCAGCGGGGCACCGGTCGAGGCCGCAGCCGCTGGCGGCGTGGCCCAGGCAGCGGGGGGTACTGCTGCAGTCAGCGCGGGGGGCACCGCTGCAATCAGCGCGGGGGGCACCGCTGCGATCAGCGCGGGGGGCACCATGGTGAGCATCGCGGCAAGTGCCACGGTGGCAGGATCGGGCAGGCGGCGGACTTTCATGTTGCTGGTTCTCGCTGGGTGCGGGCAGGATGTCTGTTTCTCAGGCCGCACCGGAAGCCGCAAAATGCGGTGCAAAGAGGCCTAAAAGCAAAGGTGATTATAGTGGGCACAGAGCGTGGGCGGCTGGAAGTGGTAGCCACTCCCATCGGAAACCTCGGCGACCTGTCGGACCGTGCACGCGACGCGCTGGCCGGGGCGGACCTGGTGGCGGCGGAAGATACGCGCCGGACGCTGGTGCTGCTGGGGCAGATCGGCGTGCAGAAGCCGTTGATCTCGCTGCATTCCCATAATGAGGGCCAGCGGGTGCCGGAGGTGCTGGCGCGCCTTGCGGCTGGCGGCCGGGTGGCGCTGGTCAGTGACGCGGGCACGCCGCTGCTGTCGGATCCCGGTTATGAACTGGTGCGGGCCGCGGCACAGGCGGGAGTGCGGGTCAGCATGATCCCGGGGCCCTCGGCCATCACCGCGGCGTTGGCGGTCGCAGGGTTGCCCGTGACACGCTTCAGTTTCGAGGGCTTCCTTCCCGCTGCGGGGCGAGAGCGGCGCGCGGTGCTCGAGGGCCTCGCGGCCGAGACGCGTACGCTGGTGTTTTTCGAGGCGCCGCACCGCATCGCTGATTGCCTGGTTGACATGTCAACGGTATTCGGGGCGCAGCGTGTGGCGGTGGTGGCGCGCGAACTCACCAAGATCCACGAAAGCATTTACCGCGGCACGCTTGCCGGACTGGCGGCACAGGCCGCGGCCGATGCCGACATGCGGCGCGGTGAAATCACGCTGGTGGTGGCCGGCGCGCCGGTGCGCGAAGCCGGCGGTGATGCGGCGCTGATGCGAAAAGCGGTGCAGCTGCTGGTGAAGGAGTTGCCGCCAGGCAAGGCGGCGGCCATTGCGGCACAGCTGTCCGGCGCGACTCGCGCCGAGGCTTATGAGCTGGCGC
>Ga0153956_1001344_pt1 | contig 22004 bp, 23 predicted proteins | sample TSFL040MetaG_FD_104704 | JGI IMG/M metagenome (GOLD analysis project Ga0153956, IMG submission 104704) | Attine ant fungus gardens microbial communities from Florida, USA - TSFL040 MetaG | ecosystem: Host-associated > Fungi > Mycelium > Unclassified | place: USA: Florida, Wekiwa Springs... | reverse complement strand
CGCATCTCGGCCTTGCAAAATTACCGTTCTGTGCGCACGAGTGGGGACAGCCTATCTGTCCTTGTGAGCGGGGATGGCCGGTCAAGGAGACCAAGCATTATGCAGAGCAGGATGAAATCTTTTCTGGGCGGCGCGGCGGTTGCCGTGTTCCTGCTCTCGGCGGGGGGCGCCGATGCAGCACAGGACCGCAGCTGGACCAAGCTGCCGCAGCAGAATTTCGATGCGCGCAATCTTTCTTTGGATCATGTGATCGCCGACGTCATAGTGAATGTGCGCGACGGCAAAGGGACATCGGTCGAAATTCAGGGGCCGCGTTATCTCGTCAACGACATGCACACGCAGAGCGGTGGTAGCACGCTGTCGATCAGCGGTCCCTCGAACGACAACCGCAACTTCAATGTCTGGGATGTCAGCAAGTGGTTCGACTATTCCGACGTCGGTGAAGATCAGAAAGTCAAAGTCTGGGTCACCGTTCCGCGCGGCGCCGATGTGCAGGCCAAGCACATGATCGGCGATCTCACCGTCGGTGACACCAATGGCCATCTCTATGTCGAGACGATTTCATCCGATGTGAAAGTCGGCCGCGTGTCCGATGCCAAGCTCAAGATCGTGGGCGGCGGGGACATCAGCGTCAGCAGCGTGCAGGGCGCACTCTCGCTCGATATCGCGGGCTCTGGCGACGTGCGCGTCGGCACCGTCGGCGGTTCGGCGGCGATCACCGTTGCAGGTTCCGGCGACAGCTCCATCACCAATGTCGGTGGCGGCTTAAACGCAAACCTCGCCGGTTCAGGCGATCTGAAGGTCGGCAACGTCAACGGCCCCGTCACGCTGTCGGTAGCCGGGTCGGGCGATGTTTCCATCGCCGGCGGCAAGGCGGATCCCTTGAAGGTTTCGCTGGTCGGCGGCGGCGATCTGTCTTTCGGCGGCCTGGCGGTCAATCCGACGGTCAGTTCCATGGGCTCGGGTGATATCTGGATCAGAGCATATAGCGGCCATCTCAGCTCAAGCGGAATGGCGGACATCCATATCGGCACGGATCGCGACAATGATGATGATCATCATTATCCGAAGCCGCCCGCACCGCCGGCGCCGCCGTCTGGTGTCAGCGCGCCTCCTGCGCCGCCGGCACCGCCCGCGCCGCCGCGGCACCATCGCCATGGCGACGACGACTAAATCACTCGTGCCGTAGCGCCTCGATTGGATCGAGGCGCGCGGCGCGGCGTGCCGGGAAATAGCCGAACGCCACGCCGACGCCCGCCGAGAACAGCACCGCGATCACGACGATACCGGGCTGGAATACGAACGGCAGCTTCAGGAAGTGCGCGGCCGTCGCCGATCCCGACAGGCCGATGACGATGCCGATCATGCCACCCAGTGCGCTCATCACCACCGCTTCGATCAGGAATTGAAGCAATACATCGCGTTCGCGTGCGCCAATGGCCAATCGGATACCGATCTCGCGCGTTCGCTCCGTCACCGACACCAGCATCACGTTCATGATGCCGATCCCGCCCACCAGAAGGCTGACGGCGGCGACGGCGGAAAGGAACGCGGTGAGGATCGCGGTCGCGGATTCCAACGTGCGCGCGATTTCCTGCATGTCGTTAACATCGAAATTGTCGGCTTCACCCGCTACGAGATGCCGCCGCTCGCGCATCAGCCGTTCCAGGGTGCCCTTGATGTGCGAGACGTCATTGGCGTTCTGCGATGACACCAGGATGATGTTGACGTTTGTGTTGCCGGCGAGCCGCCGTTGCACGGCGGATAGCGGCATGACGACGACATCGTCCTGATCCTGCCCGAAGGTCGATTGTCCCTTGGATTCCAGAAGGCCGACGATCTCGCAGGAAACCTTGTTAATGCGCATCTTTTCGCCGATGGGATTGGCTGTGCCGAACAGTTCGCGACGCACGGTCTCACCGACCACGCAAGCGGCCTTGCCGCTGCGCAATTCTCCGAGCGTGAACTGTCGTCCTGACGACAGGTGCCAATCGCGGGCGATAAACACCGCATTGGTCGAGCCGGTCACCTGCGTCGAATGGTTCTTGCCGCCATTGACGGCGATCGCCGATTGCTCGGCTTCCGGGGCAACGGCCGCAAGACCGGGTATCTCGCGTATGATGGCGTCAGCATCGGCAACCGTGAAGGGTGTCGATCCCATCGGCGGGCCGCGGCGTGAACCCGGAATGATCACCAGCAGGTTGCGGCCCATATTCGCGATTTCCGACGTCACGCCCTTGGTGGCGGCGGTGCCGAGTGACACCATCGCGATCACCGCGCCGACGCCGATGATGATGCCCAAGGTCGTAAGCGCGGCGCGCATCAGATTGTTGCGGATCTCGCGCAGCGCCAGCAGGAAGGCGTTCGCAATCATGCTGCTTCCTTTGCCGTGTCCGAAACAATCCTGCCGTCGTGAAAGCGCACCTGCCGCTTGGCATAGGCCGCGACGTCTTCTTCATGCGTGACCAGAACGATGGTGATACCGTTTTCATCGTTCAGCTTGCGCAGCAGCGCCATGATCTCATGGCTTTTCTGGCTGTCGAGATTGCCGGTCGGTTCGTCCGCGAAAACCACCGAAGGATGTGTGACAAGCGCCCGCGCAATGGCGACACGCTGTTGCTGACCGCCGGACAGCTCCGCCGATGTGTGGTGCGCGCGATCGGAAAGACCGACTTGATCCAGAACCTTCAGCGCCTGCTCACGCCGCTCTGCCTTGGCCACGCCGCGATAGACCAGCGGCAATTCGAGATTCTCGACCGCCGTGGTGCGCTTCAGAAGGTTGAAGCCCTGGAATACGAAGCCGATGTAATAGCGGCGCAGCAACGCAAGCTGATCACGCGAGAGCGATCCCACGTCAGTTCCGCGAAAAAAGTAATGACCGCCCGTCGGCGTATCGAGGCAGCCCAGGATGTTCATGGTTGTGGATTTGCCGGAGCCGGACGGCCCCATCACCGCGACGAACTCGCCGTCATGAATGGTGAGATCGATACCGGCGAGCGCGGTCACCTGCGCTTCGCCGGTGCCGTAGATTTTGGTCACGCCGCGAAGCTGGATGAGCGGCGTGCTCATTTTTTTGTGTCCGGCTGCTTGATGTCGGTGACGACTTTGTCACCGGCCTTCAGGTCGCCGGAAAGAACTTGCGTGGAGCGGCCGTCCGTCGGGCCGAGTTTCAGATCGTGCGGCTTCAGGGTGCGGCCATCTTCGGTCCATACGCGGCCCTCGCTGGCTTCGCTGGGTGGTGGCGTTGCTTTGCGGGAAATCTCTTCCGGCGCGATGAAACGCAGCGCTGCATTGGGCACCATGAGCGTGTCCGCGATCTTGGCCGCCTGGATCGTGGCCGTGGCGGTCATACCGGGCTTCAGCAACAGGCCTTTGTTGCGGACAAGCAGAACGCCCTTGTAGGTCACGACATTGTTCGTCGTCTGCGGCGCGTTGTGAACGGAGATCAGTGTCGCTTCGAAATTGCGGTTGGGGTAGGCATCCACCGTGAAGGTGGCGCGCTGGCCCGCCCGCACTGCGCCGACATCGGCTTCGTCGATATCGACATCCAGTTCCATCTGCGACAGGTCGCTCGCCAGCGTGTAGAGCACCGGCGTGCTCATCGCGGCGATCAATGTCTGTCCGACCGAAACCTTCTTGTCGAGCACGACACCATTGATGGGCGAGAAGATCGTCGCCTTGCTGAGTTGTGTCTCGAAGGATTTTACCTGCGCTTCTGCCAATGCCACGCCAGCCTTGGCGCGGCCGTAATCGCCGATCGCGACGTCATATTCCTGCGGCGACACCGCGTTGCTTTTGCGCAGTTTCGAATAGCGCGAGATCGTCTGCTGGTCTTGCTGCAAAGTGGCGCGCGATTGCGCCAGCGTGGCGCGCGCCTGATCGAGCTGCGCCTGGATCTGGTCGGTGTTGATCTTGGCGAGCTTCTGCCCCTTGGTCACATGATCGTTGTAGTCGGCAAAAAGCGCGTCGATGCGGCCGGAGACTTCCGATCCCACATCCACCTGATCGCGCGGTGCCAGCGTGCCGGTCGCACTGACGGTGATCGATAGCGGCCCATGCGTCAGTTCAGCCGTTATATATTGCTCGGGCTTCGATCCGCCGAAGACGAAGAACAGCAGGATGATGAAGGCCAGCGCGCCGCCGGCGGCGAGGCCGATCTGTCTGCGCGAGAATCGGGCAAGACGGGTGTTGAGCCCGAGCCGACTGATCATGTCGGCATCCGGGGCTGGGGGCGGTGTCTGATCGTTCAAGGATACGGCTTTCGAAAACCCCGGCTCATATCTCTGTATCCCCAAGGGATAGGTCAAGTCCCGGAGCAGCGGCCTTTCTGGATTAAAACGTAGTTCATGGTGTTGCGGTGCGTTTTGCTGGTCAACAGCGCCGCATTCACGTCACCCCGCGTCACCGCATCTTTGACCGTCACCCCGTAATTGGCGGCAAGGTAGTCGGTGAGATCTTTGGAAGGGGGGCGGTCGCCTTCCCAAACCAGCAGGCAGGGGCCGGGAACAGGCGGGCCAAATACCTGCACCGGATAGCCGGGTGTCACCACGCGCGATGTCGGAAAGACGCCGCGCAGATTGCCGCCGAGGTCGTACGTCTGCGCCAAGATCGTGCCTTGCGAGAAGCCCACGCGTTGGAACGCACGGGCGTAGGTCTTCATCGGCCAGTATTCCCGGCATTCCTTGCAGGTGTTCGCATGGGTTTCGTAGATGCCGACCCGCGCGCCGACGACGCCAAGCGCGAATAACAGCGCGAGAGCAGCGAAGATCTTGTTGTTGCGATCGTTCACGCCGGCGATGCGCGCGCGCAGGAGCAGATAGATCGGCAATGGCATCGCCACCTGATGCATCCAGCGCGCCTTGAAAGCTTCGGTCCCGACGAAAAAAACGGCGACCAGCATCATCAATACGCCCGCGATCATCGTGATCTCATAGAGCCTCAGCCAGTCGCGATCCTCTTCCTCCATGATGGCGAGTCTTTTACAGGCCGGCCAATAGAGGAACGGGAAGATCACAACGAAGGGCAAGCCGAAGCTGATCAGCGCCCACACCAGATCGCCCGCACCGATCAGCCAATCGATGGGCGAGAACTCCGGTCCGGATCCCTTGGTGATCGTCTTAGCGAGGGTGAAGAGGGAATATTCGTGCGCGTAAGACCACCACGCATAAGGCGCGACGATCGCAAGCGTGAGAATGAGCGCGAGGATCAGTGGCCCGATCTTTATGCGCGCGCGGAAGCGGGGCGTCAGCGCAACGCCGATGGCAAACGCCACCGGCAAAACCAGAAACACATATTTGGAGAGGATGCCGAGCCCGGAGATCGCCGCCAGCAACAGATAGTCGCGCGGGCTTCCTTTCGTGATAACGCGCCCGCCGATCCACAGGAACGCGGCCAGCATCGTTGCCAGCAGCACCGTGTGCATCAGATCGACGAGCGGCAGAAAGCCCATCACGAAGGTGGTGAGCAGGCCGAAAGTGGCCAGCGCGGCCATGCGCACATCGCGGATCACAAGGCGTGCGGCGGCGAAGTAGGCGGCGAGGCCGCCCGCCATAATGATGTATTTCAGCAGGAAGAAAGCAGCGCGGCTGTTGTTGGTCGCGCTCAATGTCCCCCAACTCAGCCAGGTGATGAGCGGCGGATGGCGGAAGCGATAACCCCATTGCAGGCTCTGGCCGAACAACATCTGTTCGGATTCATCCAGCGTGAAATTCGGCGACAACAGATAGCGCACCAGAAAATGCACGGCGCAGTAGAGAACGAGAAACGCTATGACGCTGGACGGCTCGGCCAGATCGGCCCAGATATCGCGGCGCTTGCGTTCGGCTTTGGCGATCATGCGCGCGGCAATTCCTCAGCTTCGGCAGGTGTTCCACGGCGCATCAACCAGAACACGCCGAACAAATCGAAGATGCCGGCGATGAGACGGTCGAAGAATCCATACTTGGAGACGCCGGCGACACGAGCGCGATCTTCGATGTCGATCTGCAGAATCGTGTAACCGTTGCGCCGCGTCAGCGCCGGCAGGAAGCGATGCATGCCGTCGAAGAACGGGAAGCGTTGCGCGACGTTGGTGCGGATCAGCTTGAAGCCGCAACCGGTATCTTTCGTGTCATCGCGCAGCATGTTGCGGCGAATGAAATTGGCGGTGCGCGACGACAGCCATTTGATGGCGCCATCGTTCCGCCGTTTGCGTACGCCCGCCACGATGCCAAGCTTGGGATCGGGCATGGGCGCATGGATGATCTTCCACACGCGCGCCACATCCTGCGGATCGTTCTGTCGGTCGCCGTCCAGAGTCTGCACCCAAGGTGCGCGCGCGGCGAAGAAACCTGTCACCAGTCCCGCACTCTTTCCCGAACGCTTCAGGTGATGAAAGAGGCGGACGTTGGGATCGGCGGCGGCCGCCTGCTTCATCTCCGCCGGCGAAGAATCCGAAGAGCCATCATCGATGAAGATGAGTTCGTAGCGGCACACGCCCGTCAGCGCGGCGCGGACTTCTTCGGCCAGGGGCAGGATGTTGCCCGCCTCGTTGAAGACCGGCACCACGACCGACAATTCTGGAGAAAGTTCGGGCGCGGGATTGGCCACCACTAAATCTGCCCTTTGCTCAAGGTAGGGCGTCCATATCGTGGATGAACGCGGACTGGCAAGTGGAACATGTTTAACGCCTGTTAACCCTTCAAGCCTAGAAAAATCGCTGTTTTCTGAAGGTTCGCGGCTCGGGGCTGATGGCGAAGAAGAAAAAGTCCAAGCGCAAGGTCGAGCCGCAGTTCGAGCGGCGCATCAAGACGATCGCCGAGCGCGAGCCGCCGGAGCCCGACTACGACTACGACGACGAAGAAGGCGACGACTACGAACCGCCGCCGCGCGCCCGCCGCGCCGCGAAGGGCGACGACGAATCCGGCAAGCCACAAAGAAGCTGGCCCTATGTTCTGGCGCTGCTGTTCGCCTGGGGCATCATCGGTGGCGGCGTGTTCCTCTCACGCTGGATTTCGGAACTGCCCGACACGCGAGGCCTTCTGGCGCAGGGACCGTCGCATGACATCACCATTCTGGATGTGCATGGCCATCAGATCGCCCGCCGCGGGCTGACGCATGGCACGATGGTGGATGTCTCGCAACTGCCGTCCTATGTGCCTAATGCCTTCATCTCCATCGAAGACCGCCGCTTCCGCGATCATTTCGGTCTGGATCCCATCGGCCTCGGCCGCGCCGCATTCGAGAACATGATGGCTGGTCATGTGACGCAAGGCGGGTCGACGCTTACGCAGCAGCTCGCGAAAAATCTTTTTCTTGACCCAAAACGCACCTTCGACCGCAAGGCGCAGGAAGCGCTCCTCGCGCTCTATCTGGAGTCGCGTTATTCCAAGAACCAGATCCTCACGCTCTATCTGAACCGCGTCTATTTCGGCGACGGCATGACGGGCATCGAAGCAGCGGCGGAAGGCTTCTTCGGAAAGCCCGCAGCGCAACTCACGCTCCCCGAAGCGGCCATGCTCGCGGGTTCGGTGAAAGCGCCCACGCGCTACAATCCTGTTTTCCACCCGGATGCATCCGTGGCGCGTGGTGCGGTGGTTCTGCGCGCCATGGAAGACGCGGGTTACATCACCGACGGTCAGCGCGAAGCCGCGCAAGCCACACGCCCCCGCGTCGTGCGCAATACGGCGACGGACGGTTCCGGCTATTTCGCGGATTGGGTTGTCGATCAGATCGGCGACCATGTCGGCAGTATCTCTGAACCCGTGGTGGTGCGGACCACATTCGATCTGGCGACGCAGGAAAAAGCCGAACGTGCCGTCGCGCAGAACTTTGCATTCTACGGCACCAAACTTCATGCCAGGCAGGCGGCTCTCGTCGCGATGACGCCGGATGGCGCGATCCGCGCCATGGTCGGCGGCCGGGCATATGGAAAGAGCCCGTATAACCGTGCCGTGTCGGCCATGCGTCAGCCGGGATCGGCGTTCAAACCCTTCCTCTATCTCGCCGCGTTCGAGCACGGCCACAAACCGTCGGACACAATGAACGATGGGCCCGTCAATATTCATGGCTGGAAGCCGCAAAATTACGAAGGCCATTTCGAAGGTGACATGACGCTCACGCACGCTTTCGCGAAATCTTCGAATGTCGTGGCGGCGCAGCTCATCGTCGAAGTTGGACCGAGAACGGTTGCGAAGACCGCGCATCGTCTGGGCATCAAATCCAGCCTGTTGGCTGTGCCGTCTCTGGCATTGGGTTCATCGGCGGTGACGCCGCTGGAGCTCACATCTGCTTACGCCCCGTTCGCCAATGGCGGTGATGCTGTCATCCCTTATGGAATCGAGTCGATCGCAACCCGGAAAGGCAAGCTCATCTGGGAGCACAAGGGCTCCGACAAAGGCCGCGTGATGTCGGCGCAGAATGCGGCGGAAGTCGTCAGCATGATGACGGAAGTCGTGAGCACCGGCACAGGCAAAGCCGCGCGGCTCGATGAGCGCCCCAGCGCCGGCAAGACCGGCACCACGCAGGATTTCCATGATGCTTGGTTTGTCGGCTTCACCGCCGATCTCGTCACCGGGGTTTGGGTCGGCAATGACGACAATTCCTCCATGGTGCACTCGACCGGCGGCGTCTTGCCGGCGCATGTGTTCCACACCTTCATGGAAGACGCGGAAAAGGACTTGCCCGTGAAGCCGCTTCCCGCGCTGGCCGCGATGCCGGTTGCGGAAGAGCCGTCTGATACCGTGCCGGCGGCCACACCAGCGGAAAAGCCGCCGGCCACGATCGAGGATATTCTCAACCGGTTGGCCGGCACCGGCACGCAATCGTCGGTTACCTCGCCCTAAGTTGCGGTACCCGGCGGCGCTCAATAGGTTGCGCGGATGCGCTCGCCTGCCGAAATTCTCTACAACTTCCACTGGATCGTTCCAGGCGAAGCGGCGCGTTCGGCGCAAGCCTATCTCGGTTTTCTGGGACCGTTCCTGTCCGCGCACGGTATTCGCAGCGTCGTCAATCTGCGGGGCGCGAACGAAGATTTTCGCTGGTGGCGTTCCGAGAAACGCGTGACCGCGGAACGCGGCATCGCGCATTTCGACGCGATGCTCAATTCGCGCCGCTTGCCGACCGGGCAGATGCTGCTCAATCTTCTGGCGGCCTTCGATGCCGCGCCGAAGCCGCTTCTGCTGAAATGCTCCGGTGGGCAGGACCGCTCCAGCTTCGCGGGTGCGCTCTATATTATTCACCGCAAGGGCTGGAGCGCCTTCGCAGAAGCCGAAAAGCAATTCGCGCGCTGGCCCTATCTGCATCGCCCCAAAGCGCAGCAGCGCTGGCTGAAACCGTTTCTCTCCTTCGCGCGCGACGACGCAAAGGGAAGGCCGCTCGCGGATTGGATCGCGCAAAGCTACACCGACAGGCGCTTGGAAGCTTGGTTGCAGGCGAACAGCCTGGCGGATTCGTTTCGCGGCCTTTATCTGCCGGGAACGGCGCCCGGAGCCTGAGCGATGCTGCGCGCATCGAAGCTCACCATTCTGGACGGCGTCTATCTGTGGCCCGGCGCGCTGAATACGAAAGTGCAGAGCGAGCTTGTCGCTGAGGTTTTGGAGAAAATCGAGCAAGCGCCGTTCTACAAACCCGTGATGCCGGGATCGGGGAAAGAGTTCTCCGTCGAAGAAACCAATTTCGGTTCGCTCGGCTGGATTTCGGACCGCCAGGGTTATCGCTACGAACCGGTGCATCCGGTGACGAAGAAATCCTGGCCCGCGATTCCCCAATTGTTGCTCGACCTGTGGGATGCAACGACCGGATACGCCGCGCCGCCGGAATGCTGTCTGGTCAATCTCTATCGCGGTCCGGCGAAGATGGGCCTGCATCAGGACAAGGATGAGGCCGCGCTGGGCGCGCCGGTGCTTTCGGTATCTTTGGGTGACGACGCTCTGTTCCGGATCGGCGGCTCCAGCCGCAAGGGCACGACCAAGAGCCTGAAACTGGGTTCTGGCGATGTCCTGGCCGTTGGCGGCCCGGCCCGGCTGGCCTATCACGGCATCGACCGGGTGGTGGTAGGAACCTCCCGCCTGATCCTAGGTGGCGGGCGCATCAACCTGACGCTTCGGCGAGTAAATCCCTGATCTGGCAAATAAAAAGGCGCCCGATCGGGGGGCCGACCGGGCGCCGTGCGCCGTTACGCGCGGTACCGGGAGGGGATGACCGGTACCTTCGAAAGGGTGACGCCCAGCGTGCGAGCGGGGGGGCAGTGCCTGCTGGACGATGATCGCCCTTCCAAGGCCAAATCTATGCATGAAAGCCACACTATGCAAGAAATCTTTTAGGAAATGGATTTAATGAAACTTTCTAGGTGACAGTCACATTTTTATTACTTGCATTTCGAATCAACTCTGACGGGTAGCGAGCCGCCGCTCCACAGCCAAACTCCAGCTTTCCGCCAGGCCCTGCGCCTGCCGAACATGCTGCAGGTCTTCGATGGAGGCTTTTCCCAGCACCGCAAAGAAAGCCTCGCGGACACTTGCCGCGCCGCTTGTGTAATTGCGCTCCAGAAAGGCGTTTTCGACCGGCGCGAAACCTTGCTTCGTCACACGCAGATAAAATCCGCAGCGCCCTGCAACTGTCATGAGCTGTGCAGCGTCCTCGCGCCGCGTGTGGATCAGGAATTTGAAACAGGGCGCACGGGGTTGGGCGACTTCCATTTCCACATCGCCCCAGCGGAAGCGGTCGCCGATCCGTATCTCGGTCTCGTCGCCGGATTCGAGCGTCAGATTCTCGCCGAACGTGCCGGGTGAACAGGGCAGGTGATGTTCTGTTTCCCACCATGGCCAGTGTGATGCCGGATAGGCGTAGACGGCTTTATCCGGTCCGCCATGCACAGTGAGATCGGCCTGACCGTCGCCGTCGATATTGAGATTGTCTACAAAGACCTGGTCGCGCCCCACTGGCCGTTTGCCGATTCCCGACCGAACGGGCTCGCCATTCATCAGAGCGATGATCTTTGGTCGACTGACGTTGACGGACAGAATACGAAGCCTCATCACCATAGGATAGGCGCGCCCGCGCCATACTCAATAACCGGACCTTGCATGCCCGCTCCCCGCCGCCAATTTGACTCCCGACTTACCGAAGGCTCCATCGTTCGTTCGCTGGTGCTGCTCGCCGTGCCGATCATGGGGGCCAACATCCTGCAGGTAGCCTACCAGCTTGTGGATGCCTTTTGGGTGGGCCGGCTGGGCGCTGCCGCCGTGGCCGCGGTGTCGATCACGCTGCCGCTCATGTTCGTTCTGGTGGCTGCGGGCATGGGCTTCGCCATCGCCGGCACGACGCTCATCGCGCAATACACCGGCGCACGCGATCACAAGATGGTGGATCATGTGGCGGCACAAACGCTGCTTACGATTCTTGCCGTGTCGGTGGTTCTGGGATCGCTCGGCTTTGCGCTGGCGCCGTGGCTGTTGCATCTGATGGGCGTCACGCCCGAAGTCTATCGCGATGCGCTGGCTTTCATCCGCGTGATCTTCATCGCGCTGCCGTTCACCTTCCTCTACGCGATGGCGCAAGCGTTGATGCGCGGCGTGGGCGAAGTGCGCGTTCCGCTCTACATCGTAGCCGTCACGGTGGTGATCAATTTCTGTCTCGACCCCATTCTCATCTTCGGCAAGTTCGGCGCACCTTCACTGGGCGTCATGGGCGCGGCGGTCGCCACGCTGATTGCGCAGCTCATCGCCGCCGCAATTGCCCTGTGGCTGCTCTTCGGCGGCCGCTTCGGCATCCATGTGCGATGGTCGGATTTCAAGCCTGACTTCGTCTTCGTCAAACGCGCTTTCCTGCTCGGTTATCCTGCCTCCATCGAACAGTCCGCACGCGGCGTCGGCATGACACTGATGACTTTTCTCATCACCAGTTTCGGCACCGTGGTGACGGCCAGCTTCGGCGTCGCCAGCAATGTGCTCAACTTCGTCGTCATCCCTGCGATGGGTTTTTCGATGGCGACCTCCACTTTGGTGGGCCAGAATATCGGCGCCGGAAATATCGAGCGCGCGGAGAATGTCGCACGCCTTTCCGCCGCGGTGACCTTTGCCACGCTGAGCATCCTTGCCGTGTTCAGTTATTTTCTGGCGTCGCCGATCGTGCGTTTTTTCGTTCCGCAGTCAGAAAATGTGATAGCCGAAGGCGCTCACCTTATCCGCATCGTGTCCTGGAGTTTTGGCTTCGTCGGGCTGCAATTTGCGCTGCTTGGTGTGTTGCGCGCCGCTGGTGAAATGCTGGCAGCGATGGCCACCAGCTTGATCTCGCAATGGGTTTTGCAGCTTCCGCTGGCTTATCTTTTGTCCAAGCACACGGCGCTAGGCGCCGACGGATTATGGTGGGCGTTACCCGTCTCCAACGTCGCCACGGCCTTTGTGGCGGGAGGCCTGTTCCTCTGGGGGCCGTGGAAAACACGCCGGCTTACCAAGCCGTCGCCCGTGAAAGTCGGGCAGGAGGCGGTCGAGGAACAGGCCCAGATGTGAACGCTCACATCTTCTTGTAGTCGCGCGCCGTATTGTCGATCGCCGCTTTCAGCTTGGCGATGATTTCTTCCACTTCGCTTTCCGAAATGATGAAGGGCGGCGCCAGCACCATCGTGTCGCGAATGGCACGGCTGACGAGACCGGAGCTGAAGCAATAGTTCCGGCAATGCGTACCGACATCGCCGACATTCGGGAAGAACTCGCGCTTGGCTTTGTCTGCGACGAGTTCGATGGCGGCGATCAGCCCAATGCCGCGCACTTCGCCCACGATGGGATGGCCTTCGAAAGTCTCGCGCAACCGGCGCTGCATATAGGGACCGATGCCGCTTTTCACATTCGGCACCATCTTCTCGCGGTCCATCACTTCGAGATTCTTGAGAGCGACGGCGCTTGCCACCGGATGGCCGGAATAGGTGTAGCCATGCACCAGCTCTTCATTGGCATGCACGATGGCGCTGCCCATGCGCTCGCCCAGCGAGATCGCACTGATCGGCTGATAACCGGACGACAGGCCCTTCGCCATCGTCATGATATCCGGCTTGATGCCGTAGGTGATCGAGCCGAACCATTCGCCGGTGCGGCCGAAACCGGTGATGACTTCATCGGTATGCAGCAGCACATCGTGCTTCTTGCAGATGCGGTTGATCTCTTCCCAGTAACCCGGCGGCGGGAAGATCACGCCGCCTGCGCCATGCACCGGCTCCGCGGAGAACGATGCGACATTGTCCGCGCCGAGTTCGAGAATCTTCTTCTCAAGCTGTTCGGCGACCTTGCGGCCCAACTCTTCCGGCGTGATGTCGCCATAGGTTGCCTTCGATCCATACCAATAAGGCGTCGGCACTTTCTCAAAACCCGGCAGCGGCAGATCGAATTGCGGATGCATTGGGGTCAGACCGGAGAGCGATGCCGCCGCCATGGTCACGCCGTGATAGGCAAGCTCGCGCGAGAGATGGATTTTCTTGTGCGGCTTCTTCTTCAGGTTCCAGTGATAGCGGATCAGCTTTAGAGCCGAGTCATTCGCTTCCGAACCGGAGCTGGCGAACAGCACATGCTCGTGACCTTCCGGCAAAAGCTTGGCGAGTTTCTCCGCGAGTTCGGCGGTGTAAGGATTCGTCGTCTTGAAGAAGTGATTGTAATAGGGAAGCGTCTTCAGCGCTTCATAGCCTGCCTCGGCCAGTTCCTTGTTGCCGTAGCCGACCTGCACGCACCAGAGGCCGGACATGCCGTCGATGATCTTGTGGCCTTCGGAATCCCATAGATAAACGCCGTCGGCACGCGTGATGACGCGCGCGCCCTCCTTGTTGAGGGCGGCAGTGTCGGAGAAGGGATGGATGTGATGGGCGGCGTCAATCGCCTGCCAATGCTTGGTGAGGTTGTGTTCGCGCGTGTTCATCGGTTTTCACTCTCTGCAATCGGAATGGAAAAAGGGGGCGGCGAACCGCCGGGCGCGCAACAGCGCGCTATCCCAAGCGCGGCGGATTATAGCCGATGCGGGCGCAGAGGATCAGAAGGGCAAACTTGGACGTCATGCGCGCCACCCTAGCAGCGCGCATCGCAAACGTCACGCGGCGTTGGCTTTGGGGCCTACGCCCTGCTTCGCCAAAGCGCGCTGATAGGCCGGGCGCGCGTGGCAGCGTTCGCGATAGTCGCGGACCGCCGCGTGCTTTTCGAAAATGCCTGGTTCATGGCCCGCAAAATCGAGCACGGTCGCCATCAGGATATCGGCGGGCCCGAAGGTGTTGCCGACGAGATAATGCTTCTCACCCATTGCGCGCGCGAGATCCGTCAGGCGCTCATCCGCGAAACCGAGAAGTTCCGGATAGCGCCATTCGCGGCCCGGCTTGTCTTTCCAGAAAAGGCCCCAGCGGAAGATGTCCAGGAAAACCGGCTCGACCGTGTTCAGCGCCGCGAAGCACCATTGGTTCACCTCGGCGCGGGCATGGGCATCTTGCGGCGCCTTGCCGGCATTCTCATAGAGATAAAGAACGATAGCGCCGGTTTCGAACATACGCTGCGCGCCGTCGACCATGGATGGGATTTTCCCAAACGGGTTGATCAGCCGGTTTGGATTTTCACGATGCTCACCTTTGGATGAATCCATCCAGTGAATCTCATAGGGGAGATTGAGCTCTTCCAACGCCCAATAGACACGCAGGTCACGCACGATGCCTTTAAGGAAAGGCGGGAAGTTGTAAGACCCATAGACCGTGATCATCGCGACACCCTTGTTTTTGGAATGCTAGCAGGCGGCTACCGGCCCGTCACTTCGCAGGCGAAGCGGGCATCGGCTTGCCGTTCTCCGCATAATATTTCAGGTGCGCAACCAGATCTGTCAGCATGCCGTCCGCAGCTTGCGGCCACTTGCCCATGCCGCCTTTGACGAAGCCGCCGACATTGTTGTCCAGAACAAGATCGGTGCCGCTGCCTGCCGCTTTGAGCGTGAAGGTGAGTGCGCCGTCCACGCCCTGAGCCTGGAACGGCCCCATCGCTCCGCGAAAACGGAGCATCTTGTCGGGCATCACAGATGCGACCGTCAGATGCTGAACCGATCCGCCGCCGGGCAATGTCTCGCATAGGCAGCCACCGGCTTTCGGATCGAGCGAAAGATTTTTGGCGTCTTGCGAGAAAGTGTGTTCGGAATTCCACCAGTTCTCCGGATGGATCAGCGCCGCATAGACTTTTGCAGGCGGTGCATCGATATGCGCGGTCTCCTCCACGGCGAAGCCTTGCGCGCTGGATTCCACGACGACCGCTTTCGCGCCGCCGGCGATCAGAAACAGCGCCACTGCACCGCCAACAGCCAATTGCTTTGTCATGTTCATCCCTCTGCCGTTTGCTTGAAAAGTTCGAGAATTCCCGGCCAGCCGCCATTGAGTTCGTCACGCATCTTCTGGCCGCCTTCCTGGCCAAGGCTTTCGAAGTCGCGATGTTCCAGTTCGACGCGCGTCGTGTTGGCGTCGACCGCGATGAAACGGACCTCGACTTCCGAGCCGACCGTCGTGTCCGGCTTCCACATCGCGTTGATTTCCCAACCGAAGACGATGCGCGATGGCGGCTCCCATACCCGCATGTGACCGATCACGGCTTCGGAGCCGTCTTCATGCGTGGAATACCAGCGCCCGCCTTTGCGTGGCTCGATGATGTTCGCAACGATCGGCGCATTGCCGATGCCATGCGTTTTCGGCCACCAGCGATCAATTCCGTTGGTGAAGACATCGAAAGCCTTCGCCTGCGAAGCCTTCACGGTGATCACCTTGTTCACCGGCGCGATCTGGATCGTCTTGGTACTCATTCGCTGTCCCCGTCCTTCTCCACCTCGGCGCGAAAGGCGTCGAGCGCCGTATCCCAGAACTGATCGAGCCAGCGGCGAAGTTGCCCGAGCCCCTTCGGATCAATCTCGTAAATGCGGCGCGTGCCGTCGCGTGTTTCGCGCACCAGACCCGCCTCTTTGAGAACTTTTAGATGCTGCGACACCGCCGGACGGCTGACAGGCAATCCCTTCGCGATCTCGCCGACCGCGCGACCGCCGGGCTTGAGCCGTTCAAACACCTTCCTGCGGGTGGGATCGGAGAGTGCCGCCAGTGCTGTATCGTAAGTCATAACTTACCGTAAGTTATAACTTACATATAATCAAGCCATATTTTTCAGGATTTCTGCAGGTTCAGCGCGGCGTGAACTTGTCCGTGCGCCGTGAACAGGGCGAGAAAGCCCTTGTCGGTCCAGCCCAGAGTCGGCTGCCCGAAACCCTGCACCTCGCCATAGATCACGACGTCCTTGCCCTGTGGCTTGGCGAGCGCGCGCGTCACGCTGGCTTCCAGCTTGTCCATGTCATGCGCGACATTGAAGACCAGATGCTGCTCAAGCTGCTGCGCCAGTTCATCGCCGGCGAGCCAATGCATCGCCTTCAGCAACAGATCTTCGGTACCGGTATCGTAGTGCATATTGGCGATGCGGACGTTGTTGGTTGCGGCATCGAACACAGGGCGTCCGCGCAGATAGCCATCGCCACAGGAATCGAACCAACCGAACACATCCCATTTCTGCGCCACGCAGAACCGCAACGCGACGACGACATCATCATGCGAAGGCAGGATTTCCAGCTTGGTGATCTTGATCTGCGTGCTGCCGACATGCGGCGGCCGCTTGTTGAGCTTGTCCAGCGCCAGCTTTGCCGCTTGATCGTAAGGCAAGGTCACCGGGATGGTGAAGGTGAAAGCATTGGAGGGCGCACCCAGCGGCGCGGGACGCGGCAACGGCAAAGGCTTCACGGGCGGTGGCGTCTCGGAAATCACCACGCGGCCGCGCACATCGGCGGCAAGAGAAACCTGCAAGGCATTGCCCACGGTTTCGACACGCCCGATACGCAAAGCTTGTGGCGACAGCACCAGCCACGATAATGGCTTTTTGCCAACGCGGATCGGCTGTTGCACCCGCGCCCACAACTTCTCCGCTTGCGGCTTCAGCTTGATCGCCGGGCCAAGCTTTTTGTCCAGTTGTTTGAAAATCTCGTCCGACAGATGTTCGTCGTTATGGTTCCACAGATCGGTCAAGCTCATGTTGATCGGGCCAAGCTGCAGATGAGAATCCGAGAGTTGCACGTCGCCATGCGTGTGTGTCTGCACGCGCCAGTCGGGTGTCAGCGCGAGCGTGGAGAAGGCCCGCGCGTCACCGATCGCGTTTGCATCGCCGCCGCTTTTGAAGAACCCGCCCTTCAGCTTCACATGCGCCATCACGGCGAAGGGCAGATCGACAGCGACCCCGCCATCGCGCGCTTGTGCCGTGATCGGGCCGGTACGCGTGGCGATCAGGTCCATTTTGCATTTGGCGATGAAGCAACTGACTTTCTTATCGTTGATCTGCGCGATCTGCCGTTCCGTCTTCGCGTTCAGCATCGCCGCCAGATCGTTCACCGGCACTGCAAGCGAGACCGAAACCGTAGAAACGGGTGGCTCCGGCGTTTGCGGCGGCGGTGTGCGCTTGGGCGCGGGCGCTTCGAAGCCGCAGCCGGCAAGCGAGATCAGGATCACCGCGCAGAGCGGCCAGGACGGGGTTCGCATGGCGTGAGTGTGGCCCATGCGGGATGGCAAAAAAATGGTGTGAGGATTAGGCCGCTGTAATGTGGCGCGCCTTTTCGCGGATCGCCTCGCCGAACGCGGCAAGGATGGCGCGACTTTGCGGGTTTTCGCGCCAACGCCATTCGGGATGCCACTGCACCGCAAACAGAAAGCTCTTCGCGCCGGGCATGGACACCGCCTCGATCTGTCCATCCGGTGCAACCGCATCGGCATGCAGGCCCGGCGCAATCCGGTCGATCCCCTGGCTGTGCAGCGAATTCACCTTGAAGGTTTTCTCGCGCACCATTTTCGAGAGCAGCCCACCGTCTTGCACGGTCACGTCATGCGCCGGGCCATATTGCGTGTCGAGATCGGCGTCCTTGTTTTCGCGATGATCCATGCGGCCGGGCACTTCCTGCACATGCTGATAAAGCGTGCCGCCGAGCGCGACGTTCAATTCCTGAAAGCCGCGGCAGACGCACAAGGTCGGCGTTCCGTGTTTGATAGCGGCTTCAAGCAGCGGCAACGTGGTCGCGTCGCGATTTTCATCCTGCATCACGCCTTCGCGCGGCGCGGTGCCGTTGTAACGCTTGGGCGAAACATTGGATGGCGAGCCGGTGAAGAACAGTCCATCGACGCTTGCGAGAATTTCCGATGACGGAATCGAATCCGGTAGAACCGGAATCAGCAATGGCAACGCGCCCGCGCCATCACGCACCGCGGCGATATATTTCTCGCCGACCATGTGAAATGGGTGAGGACCAACCATGCGGTGGTCGCAGGGAATGCCGACAATGAAAGGGCGTTTGCTCATAGCCGAAAACTCGCATGGCCCAGCGGAAAACGGCAAGGCGCGCGGAGCGCTTGGCCGTATTGCCTTCGCGGCAGAGGTTATTGGCGGTTGATCTTAAAGGCGGATTCCGGCAGCGCCACGTTTTGCTGGACATTGTTGATGCTGACCGTGGTGGGCAGCCCTTGCGCATCCACGATCGTCCACTGCCGCAACTCCAGGCCCGGATCGGTGAACACAATGGTGATGTTGCCCGTCGCGTTGCGATCGCTGGCGTGTCCGGTCACGATCAGCTGGCCGGGGCTGTGCTGCACGCCGGTGATCAAGCCGCTCTTCTTCAGGTCAAGATGGTCGGACAGCAACAGGTTAAGCGGCGTTCCCGTGAGCGGATAGCGGTTCGCGGTGTTGAGCTTGGTGTTGTAGACGGCGATGGAAAGTCCGTCGCTGATCACCAAAGTCGGATTGGGCGGATCGTAGTCGAAGCGGATCTTGCCGGGCTTCAGAATATAGAACTTGCCTTGGTCGGCCTGGCCTTGCGGGCCGATCTGCGTGAAGCCGCCCCGCATGGTGTGAATGGAATTCAGATAGGCGCTGACGCGGTCCAGGTCCGCGCTCTGCTGTGTGGTCCATTTCGCGGCCTGCGCGGGCAAGGCCGCGGCAAACGCAAACAATAGGGTGAGGATCAATCGACGCATGCTGCGTGGATAGAGTGATTTTGTGGCGGAATGAAGAGGTGTATCAGGCCGCCGCGTGGGTGGTCTTCTGCTCTTTTTCCCGCTCGGCCGCGCTGCAAGGGCAGAGGCCCTGGAACATCAGGTTCAGCACGCCGTCCAACTCGCGCTCCAGTTTGGCGAGGCTGAGCTTCGACCAAAGTTGCGGATAGCGGAATTTCATCGTCGCCGACTGGATCATCTCAGCGATCTCTTCCTTGTCGCCCGGCGGCAGCATCTCGCCGCGCTTCTCGGCTTCTTCCATCAGCTCGACGAGGATTTTGCGCTCATTGGCGAGCATCCAGTTCACATATTGCGGGCGCTCATGGCCGATCTGCGTGGCCATCTCCAGCACGCGCGGATCCTTCTCCAGCTTCTGATAGGTGCGGCGCAATTCGGCGAACAGAAGGTCGCGCAGACGCTCGCGCGCGCTCTTGCCCGGCGCCAGTGCGATCTTGCGGGCCTGCGTCAGATGGGTTTCATAGTCTTCGCTCGCGATCGCTTCGGCGATATCGAGCTTGCCGGGAAAGAAGCGATAGAGGTTTCCGGGCGACATGCCGCAATCGGTGGCGATTTCCGCCATCGTGGTCTTGCCGTACCCGAAATGCGAAAAGCGCTTTTTGGCAGCTTCGACGATCTTGTCGCGCACGGTGTCCTTGGTCATGGCGTCGCCTTCTCCCCCGGATTGTTGTTCTTTGTTCTGGCAAAGAATGTAGGAGGTTTTTGTAAATAATCAACAAAGCGTTCAGTCTTTTGTGTGGGGATTTGGGCCGGAATTTCGACGAAATGTCAAACAATACAGCGTCTTATGACAATATTGCCGTAATCGGGTCGGGAGCCTGGGGGACCGCTCTAGGGGCTGTCGCGGCGCTGGCGGGCCGCGAAGTGCGCCTTTGGGCCCGCGAATCCGACGTCATCGAATCGATAAATTCGAAACATGAGAATGTCCGGTTTCTGGCCGGCTTTACGCTGCCCACCGCTGTCAAAGCCACGGCGGATATGGCGCAGGCCGCGCAATCGGACGCGCTTTTGATCGGCGCACCGGCGCAACATCTCCGCGCCACGCTCGCACTGTTGAAGCCGCATCTTTCACCCGGCAAGCCGCTGGTGCTGTGCGCAAAAGGCATCGAGCACGACACGCACAAGCTGATGACGGAAGTGCTTGTCGAATGTGTGCCCGATTGCGAGCCGGCGATTTTATCCGGTCCGTCTTTCGCCAAGGACGTTGCGCGCAATCTTCCCACCGCTGTCACCATCGCTGCGAAATCGAATGTCGCGCGCGCGTTGCAGGAAGCCTTCGGCCATCTCACCTTCCGCCCCTATGCGAGTGATGATCTCACGGGTGTGGCGCTCGGCGGTGCGGCGAAGAACGTCTATGCGATCGCATGCGGAATCGTTGCGGGCATGGGCTTGGGCGAGAGTGCGCGCGCCGCTTTGCTGTCGCGCAGTTTCGCGGAACTCTGCCGCCTTGGCGAAGCCATGGGCGCACGCAGCGAAACATTGATGGGGCTCTCGGGCCTTGGCGATCTTGTGTTGACCGCGACCAGTGCGTCGTCGCGCAACTATGCGTTCGGTCTCGACGTGGGCAAGGGCGTGCCGCGCGAAGACCTCTACAAGCCGGGCCGACCGCTCGCTGAAGGCGTCGCCACCGCGCCCGCATTGGCCGCCCGCGCGCGTGCGCATAATGTCGAGCTTCCCATCGCGGAAGCGACGGCGGAAATCCTGCAAGGCAAGATCACGCTTGCTGATGTCATCCCGCGCCTCATGTCGCGCCCTCTCAAGACGGAGTAGAAAATGCTGTTCGTGCTGACCGCCATCGACAAGGACAATTCGCTGGACCTGCGCATGAGCGTGCGCGAACAGCACATGGCTTTTGTGAAGGAAACCGGGGTCGTGCGTCTGGGTGGTCCGTTCCTGGACGCGCATGGCGGCATGGCGGGCAGCCTCATCATCTTCGAAGCTGCCGACATGGATGCCGCCAAAGCGTGGAACGCCAAGGATCCCTATATGAAAGCGGGGCTTTTCAAATCCACTGATATTAGGCCCTGGAAGATGACCGCCAATTTCTGCGAGGCGAAACTCTGATGGCGTATTGGCTATTCAAGACCGAGCCGGACACTTTCTCTTGGGATATGCAGAAGAAGCGCGGTGCGAAGGGTGAGCCCTGGAGTGGCGTGCGCAACTTCGCCGCCGCGAAGCACATGAAGGCGATGAAGAAGGGCGATCTTGGTTTCTTCTATCACACGGGCGAGGAGAAGCAGATCGTCGGCATTGTGGAAGTCATCGCCGAATACAAACCCGACCCCACCGACGAGACGGGTAAATTCGGTCTCGTCGATGTGAAGGCGGTGAAGGACGTACCCAAGCCGGTGACGCTTGCCGATGTAAAGGCGGACCCCAAGCTGAAGACCATGGTGCTCACCCGCGAGCCCCGCCTCTCGGTTCAGCCGGTCAGCGAAGCGGAGTGGAAGCACATCTGCAAATTGGGCGGCGTGAAGTAGTCAGCTCTTCTTCTCGTAGAGAACCGTGCCGTCGTCGGTCTTGATGCTGTGCAGTTGCACGCATTTCGGATCGTTCACCTGGCGGCACACGAGATCGGCCTCGATGATGTATCTGGAAACCTGCGTCGCCGCGATGCAGGCATAACGGCCTTGCGTGTCCGTCTTCCGCGGCAGCGGGCTGGCAAGCTGACCGAAGGCCGGCACGATCCCCATGTTCTTCGCATTCACCAGTTCCATGGCGCAGAACAGCATGGCGCCTTTGGCTTTCTCGTCCCGCGTGGTTTCCTTGAATGCCGGGCGCGGCTGCTGCGCCTTTGCGAGCGCCGCCAACTGTTGCGCCTGTTCCTGCTGCGCGGCGACGGTTGCTTCATGACGCTGCCAGGCAAAAAAGCCGGCTACGACGATGGCGACCACAAAGCCGCCGATCACCACAATGCGCGCCGCCGCCCATTCGCGCTCGG
>Ga0153956_1001343_pt1 | contig 22009 bp, 22 predicted proteins | sample TSFL040MetaG_FD_104704 | JGI IMG/M metagenome (GOLD analysis project Ga0153956, IMG submission 104704) | Attine ant fungus gardens microbial communities from Florida, USA - TSFL040 MetaG | ecosystem: Host-associated > Fungi > Mycelium > Unclassified | place: USA: Florida, Wekiwa Springs... | reverse complement strand
TCGACCTGCGGCTTCACCTCGGTCCACTTGTAGTTCGACAGGCCCGAAATCTGGATCTCGCTGTCGAAATGGCCGATGTTGCAGACGATCGCCATGTTCTTCATGCCCGCCATATGCTCGGCGGTGATGACGTCGGCATTGCCGGTCGCGGTGCAGAAGATGTCGGCGCGCTGCACCGCTTCTTCCATCGTTACCACCTCATAGCCCTCCATCGCCGCCTGCAACGCGCAGATCGGGTCGATCTCGGTCACCAGCACGCGCGCGCCGCCGTTGCGCAGGCTCGCCGCCGAGCCCTTGCCGACATCGCCGAAGCCCGCGACGCACGCGACCTTGCCGGCCAGCATCACGTCGGTGCCGCGACGGATCGCGTCGACCAAAGATTCCTTGCAGCCATAGAGGTTGTCGAACTTCGACTTGGTGACGCTGTCGTTGACGTTGATCGCCGGGAACGGCAGCTCGCCCTTCTTGGCGATGTGGTACAGGCGGTGGACGCCGGTGGTCGTCTCTTCCGACACGCCCTTGATGTTCCTGACCGTCTCGGTGAGGTAGCCCGGCTTGCGCTTGATGAATTCCTTCACCGCGCGCTGCATCTCGACCTCTTCGTCATTCTCCGGCTCGCCGAACGACTGGCCGGCTTCGAGCTTGGCGCCCCAGAGCGCGAACATCGTCGCGTCGCCGCCGTCGTCGAGGATCATGTTGCAGGTCTCGTCCCCCCAATCGAAGATCGAGCCGACATAGTCCCAGTACTCGGCCAGGCTCTCGCCCTTGATCGCGAACACCGGCACGCCGCTGGCGGCGATGGCGGCGGCGGCGTGGTCCTGCGTCGAGAAGATGTTGCAGGTCGCCCAGCGCACCTTGGCGCCGAGCGCGGTCAGCGTCTCGATCAGCACGGCGGTCTGGATCGTCATGTGCAGCGAGCCGGTGATGCGCGCGCCCTTCAGCGGCTGCGACGCGCCGAATTCCTGGCGCAGCGCCATCAGGCCGGGCATCTCGGTCTCGGCGATGTTGATCTCGGCGCGGCCGAAATCGGCGAGCGAGATATCCTTCACGACATAATCGGTCGTACGGTCGAGCACGGTGGCCACGTCAAAAGTCTCCGGCAAATGGATTGATGCCGCGCGCCCCTACAGGCTCGGGCCAGCGATTGCAATAATGATATAAAGATTTCTTTATATGCCTGTCGCCGACACAGCCGCCCTCACGCCCGGCCGGTTTCCGGCGCGAGCAATCGCGGGTCGATCCCCGCGCTGGCGAACCCCGCCGCCCAGCGATCGTCCGCGTCGGTGGCGTAGATCAGGCCCTCGTCGGCGGCGACGTTGAACCAGCCGTGGCGCAGCATCTCGCCGTCAAGCTGTCCCGCGCCCCATCCGGCATAGCCCAGCGCGACGACCCAGCGTTCCGGCCCGGCGCCTTCGGCGATCGCGCGCAGCACGTCGACCGTGCCCGACAGCGCCCAGCGCCCGGCGACATCCACCGTGTCCTGCCCCGCCCAATCGGTCGAATGGATCACGAATCCGCGCCGCGGCTCGACCGGGCCGCCGAAATGGACCGGCGCGTCGGGCGCGGCGCCGTGCGGGATGTCGAACTGGTCGAGCACGTCGTACAGGCCGAGCCCGTCGATCACGGCGCCGATGCCGATCCCGATCGCGCCCTCCGCGTCATGCCCGCAGATCGCGATCACCGCCTGTTCGAAACGCGGATCGCCGATCCCCGGCATCGCCAGAAGAAATTGCCCGACCAGAAAGCGCGCCGACTCCATGGCGGGCACATTAGGCGGAGCGTCATCCCTTCGTCACCGCTTGAAATTACCGATCGGAACGCCAATTGCGCTGCGACACCATTGGGAGAATATGACATGACCGTTTCCGTCGGCGACAAGCTGCCCTCGACCACCATCGTCAAGGCTACCGAGAACGGGCCGGAAGCGGTCAGCTCGGACGAATTCTTCGCCGGCCGCAAGGTCGCCCTGGTCGCGGTGCCCGGCGCGTTCACCCCGACCTGCTCGGCCCGCCACCTTCCCGGCTTCCTCGACAAGGCCGACGACATCAAGGCGAAGGGCGTCGACGAGATCGCCTTCACCTCGGTCAACGACGCGTTCGTGATGGGCGCCTGGGCCAAGGCCAATGACAGCGCCGGCAAGGTGACCATGCTGGCCGACGGCAACGGCGAGTTCGCCAAGGCGGTCGGCCTGACGATGGACGGCAGCAAGTTCGGCCTGGGCGAGCGCAGCCAGCGTTATTCGATGATCGTCGATGACGGCGTGGTGACCGAACTCAACGTCGAAGCCCCCGGCGAGTTCAAGGTGAGTTCGGCCGAACACTTGCTCGAACAACTCTGAGATTCTGTTTGGAAATTCGCGAAAGAGCGAATTTCCGGGCGGTGCCGGCCCGCTCCCCCACCCGGCCACCCATAGGGTAGCATCACTGGGTGGCCGGGTGGGGGAGCGGGCCGGCACCGCGAAATCAGGCGCTGATTCATCGCGCATCCGAAACAAAATGACCCGGCCACGGGAACGCTTGGCTTGACCCTCGCGTTCTCGTGGCCGTAATCGTTTCACGATCGGAGAAAGACGATGCCCGACGCGAAGAAGCCGACCACACCCGCCAAGGCCGCACCTGAGGCCAAGCCGGCCGCGACCAGCAAGCACTGGATCGACGCCGAGAAGCTGCTCGCCCGTGCGCAGAAGGAAGCCGGCATGCTCCTCGAACGCGCGCAGAAGGAGGGCACCAAGCTGCTCGACAAAGCGCAGAAGGAAGCTTCCGTGCTGCTGGCCAAGGCCAAGGACAATCCGAAGATCGCCGCCGGGATCGCGGCGGGCGCGGCGGCGACGATCGCCGGCGGGGCCTATGCCGCGACCAAGCTGAAATCGGGCAAGAAAGCCGCCAAGCCAGCCGCGTCCAAGCCGGCGGCCCGCAAAACCACGGCGCGCAAGGCCGCCGCGCCCAGGAAGCCGTAACGCTCCCCGACTTGCCCCCCGACTTGCCAGCGTCATCCGCGTGCTTTAGCTGCTCCGGATGACGCAGGCTTCCGATATCGTCGCCGAACTCGATCGGCTCTACACCGCTTCCGTCGGCCGCCTCCAGCAGGCGCTGACCGCTTACCTCGCCGACGGCACCACGCCCGACCCCGCCGCGCGCGGCGACGGGTCGTTCGCCTATCCCGAAATCCGGCTGACCTATCGCGGCAGCGGGGATCGTCCCGCGCCGCTGCGGTCGTTCGGGCGGCTGAGCGAAGCCGGCGATTACCGCATCAGCGTGACCAAGCCGGCGATCTTCGCCGACTATCTGACCAACCAGCTGACGTTGCTGATCGAGGATTACGACGTCACCGTCGAAGCGGCGCCGGGGCGGCAGGAAATCCCCTTCCCCTACGTGCTCGATCCCGGCCACGCGATGCGGCTGGACGAAGTGTCGGCGCTGGAACTGGCGCGATGGTTCCCGGCGACCGAACTGGCGCATATCGGCGACGAGATCGCGGACGGCCTGCCGACGCCCAACGAAGCGCGGCCGCTGGCGCTGTTCGACGGCCTGCGCACCGATTTCAGCCTGGCGCGGTTGCGGCACTATACCGGCACGCCGCCGGAGCACGTCCAGCGCTACGTGCTGTTCACCAACTATCACCGCTATGTCGACGAATTCGTCCGCTGGGCGTTCGATCAACTCGGCGAGGGTTCGCGCTTCACCAGCGTGTCCGGCGCGGGCGGCGTGCTGCTGCGCGCCGGGGACGATATCGACGCGGCGATGGCCGACACCAGCGCGTGGCGGCGGCACCAGATGCCGGCCTATCACCTGATGGCCGACGACCATACCGGCATCACCCTGGTCAATATCGGCGTCGGCCCCTCCAACGCCAAGACGATTTGCGACCATCTCGCGGTGCTGCGGCCCGAGGCATGGCTGATGATCGGGCATTGCGGCGGCCTCCGGCCCAGCCAGCGGATCGGCGACTATGTCCTGGCGCACGCCTATCTGCGCGACGACCATGTCCTCGACGACGTGCTGCCGCCCGAAATCCCGGTCCCGGCCATCGCCGAAGTCCAGGTCGCGATGGCACGCGCGGCGGAAAAGATCAGCGGGCAATCGGGCGAGGAGCTCAAGCGCCGGCTGCGCACCGGCACGATCGTCACCACCGACGACCGCAATTGGGAGCTGCGCTACACCCAGTCGGCCTTGCGCTTCTCGCTCAGCCGCGCGGTCGGGATCGACATGGAATCGGCGACGATCGCCGCGCAGGGCTATCGCTTCCGCGTCCCCTACGGCACGTTGCTGTGCGTGTCGGACAAACCGCTCCACGGCGAACTCAAGCTGCCTGGCCAGGCCAACCGCTTCTACGAACGCGCCATCGCCGAGCATATGCGGATCGGCATCCAGACCTGTGAGGAATTGCGGCTGGAGGGCGCCAAGCTGCACAGCCGCAAGCTCCGCGCGTTCAACGAACCGCCGTTCCGATAGGGTCGATGGAGGCGGAACGATCTGTTATGCGTTAAGGAATCGGGACGCAGAACAGGGATTTCCGCGATGGCCACGACTCCGAAGAAGACCGGTACGACCAAGCCCAGAGCGGCGAAGCCCGCCGCCGCCAAGGCGGACGCCGCGCCGAAGACCGAAGCGGTAAAGGCCGCCGCGAAAGCGCCGGCCAAGCCAAAGGCAGCGACCAAGACCACCACCGCCGCGACCGCGCCCAAAGCGAAACCCGCCCCCAAGCCCAAGGTGCCGGCCAAGCCCGCTGCTGCGGCGAAGCCCGTGGCGACCGAAACTACGGCCGCGCCGAAAGCCGCTGCAAAGCCGAAAAGCCCGGCCAAGCCGAAGGCGGCGGCTGAACCCAAACCAGCGGCCGCAAAGCCCGCCGCAAAAGCAAAGGCGGCGGCCAAGCCGAAAGCGCCCGCCAAGCCCAAGGCGACAGCCAAGCCGAACACGCTCGCCAAGCACAAGGCGGCTCCCAGGGTCCTGAAGGTGGCGGAAGAGCCGGCCATATTGGTAGCCGCCGCCCCGACTGCCGCCCCCGAACCGGTCCCGGCACCCGCGCCCGCGCCCGCGCCCGCCGCGGTGGAACCCGCCCCCCGCAAGCGCGGCTTCTTCGCCAGGTTGTTCGGCGGCGGCAAATAAGACGACGCCGGGGTCAGACCCCGGCGCCGCGTCGCCTCACTTCTTGCCGTCGAGGCGGAACGTCACGGTCACCGCGACGTCGACCGGCACGCTGTCGCCATGCGACGGCTCGAACATGTTCTTCGGCCCGCGCGCCGCCATCGACATGCCGTAGGTGAACAGCGTGCCCAGGTCGCCGCGCTCGCTGACGCTGACCACCGTCGCGCTCGCATAGCCGAGCGAATCGGCGTAATTCTGCGCGTCGAGCCTGGCCCGCTCGATCGCGTCGCGCTTGGCGGCGCGGGCCGCGACCGCATTGTCGCCGATCGAGCTGACCGGCGGCTGGTCGGCGCTGGCCCCTTCGGTCTTGCCCACGATGTCCTGCGCCGCCGTGATCGCCGCGCGGGTCGCCGCCTGGACCGAAAAGCTTTCCGACGCGCTCGGTTTGTCGGTCTCGGTCTTGTCGCTATCGGTTGCGTTCATCGCGTCGAACGCTTCGAGCAAGACCGGCGTCTTCTTCACCGCACCCGGCTCCTCGGGCACCAAAGTCACGCCGGCGGCGGCCAGTTGCTGCACCAAAGCCGCCTTGCGCTTGGCCAGCGCAGCCTTCGCCTGGTCGTCGGTCTCACCGTTCGCGGTCAGCTCGATCGCCAGGACGAACTTCGTCGCCGGCGCATCGACATGCCCGACCGCGACGATCTCGACCGTCACCGGCGCGTTCGCCGGACCGGCCAGCGCGAGCGCCAGCCATAAAGGTGCCATTACCATCCGCTTGGTTTCCCCTTGTTCTGCTCATCGAGCCATTGCTTGAGCGGCGCGAAATAATCGACCAGCGCCTGCCCCGAAATCTCGCGGCTGCCGGTGAACGCCTCCAGCGCGTCGGGCCACGGCTTCGACTGGCCCATTTCGAGCATCTTCTGGAGCCGCGCGCCGACCTGCTTGTCGCCGTAGAAGGAACAGCGGTGCAGCGGCCCGGTCCAGCCGGCCTGCTTGCACGCCGCCTGGTAGAATTGGAACTGGAGGATGCGCGCCAGGAAATAGCGCATGTACGGCGTGTTGGCGGGGATGTGATACTTCGCCCCGGCGTCGAACCGCGTATTGTCACGGGCGACCGGCGGCTTGATCCCCTGATATTGCAGCCTGAGCGAGTCCCAGGCCGATTGATACTGGTCCGGCTTGATGCTGCCGTCGAACACGCCCCAGCGCCATTTGTCGACCATCAGCCCGAACGGCAGGAACGCGACCTTGTCCATCGCCTGGCGCAGCAGCAGCCCGGTATCCTTGTCCGCGCTCGGCACGCGTGATTTGTCGAGCAGGCCGATCCGGACGAGGTAATCGGGCGTGATCGACAGCGCGACGAAATCGCCGATCGCTTCGTGGAACCCGTCATTGGCGCCGTTTTCGTACAGGAACGGCTGGTTCATGTAGGCGCGCTGGTAGTAATTGTGGCCAAGCTCGTGGTGGATCGTCACGAAGTCGTCGGCATTGACCTTCAGGCAGGTCTTGACCCGGATATCCTCCTTGTTGTCGATGTCCCAGGCCGATGCGTGGCAGACGACTTCGCGATCGGCCGGCTTGGTGAATTGCGACCGCGCCCAGAACGTGTCGGGCAGCGGCGCGAAACCGAGCGAGGAATAGAAACCCTCCGCGGTCTTCACCATTTTGATCGCATCGTAATCCTTCGCCTTGAGCAGCGCCTCGGTATCGTAGCCGATATCGCCCGCCCCTTTCGGCGCGACGAGGTCGTAGATATTCCCCCATTCCTGCGCCCACATATTGCCGAGCAGGTCGCTGCGGATCGGGCCGGTCCTGGGCTGGACCGCGTCGCCATACTTCGCATTGAGCTTCCACCGGACATAGGTGTGGAGCGACTGGTAGAGCGGCTCGACCTGCTTCCACAGCCGGTCGGTCATCGCGGCGAACTGCTCCGGCGTCATGTCATAGCCCGATCGCCACATCGCGCCGACATCCCGATAGCCAAGCTCCCGGGCGCCCTCATTGGCGATGCCGACCATCTGGGCGTAATCGTTCTTCGACGGCGCGCCGACATTGTCGTTCCAGCTCGTCCACATCTCCTGGAGCTTCGCCGGATCGCGCATCGTGCCCATCGCGGCTTCGATGTCCGATCCGTTGATCGGCTTGCCGTCGAGCGTGCCCTTGCCCTTGCCGTAATCGGACTGGAGCTTGGTCGCGATCCGCGACAGCGCATCGGCCGCGCCCGGTCGAGACGGCGCCGGCAGGGTCAGGCCGTTGCGCAGGAGGTCGAGCTTGCGCCGGGTATCGGGGGAGAGCCCCGCGACCTTCTGATATTTGGCCGCCTCGCCGGCATATTTGACCCCGAGCAGGGTGAACCGCGCGCCGACCCGCGCCGCCATCGCATCCGTGTCGTCGGTGATATAGGTCGCGTTGATCCAGCCGGCCTGATTGCCCTCGATCGACGCTTCGGCCAGCGTCTTTTCGGCGTCGGCGACGAACTTGTCGGCGTCGGCGGCGGTGGGCGTTCCTTCGGCGGGCGCGCCGTCGAGCGCGATCGCGCCGGACAGGACCAGCGCCAGCGCAAGGGTGGACGCCACGGCGGTGCGGATCATTCGACGACTCCTGCGAAAATATGGCGCGACACTGATAGGACCGCCGAAAGCGGTCAAGCAGCCAGATAGGCCGCGATTTCCCGGCCAAGCTCGGGCTTGGTCACCGCGCTCATATGGTTGCCCGGAATCTCGCGATAGGTCGCGTGCGGCAACGCGTCGGCCAGCGCGCGCGCCGAGCCGTTGTCGCCGTCATCCGCGCCCTGGAGGACGAGCACCGGCATCGCGACGCTGCGAACCTGTTCTTCCGGCGTGTTCACGAACGTGTCGAGGATGTGCAGCAGCGCGACGGGATCGCCCTTCGTCGTCTTCAGGAACGCCTCCGCCAGCCATTCAGGGCTGCCCTGTTTGAAGCTGCCGAGGTTGGTCAGGATGTTGCGGAAATGACCGCCGCGCCCCTCGGTCTGCGTGATCCCGGTCAGCCCCATGCCGGACAGGATCGCGCGGCGCGGGCGCGCGCCGTTCGCCAGCATCCGCATCGTCGTCCGCGCGCCGAGCGAATAGCCGCCAAGGTCATAGTCGGTCAGCGCGAGATGCTCGATCAGCGCGAAGCCGTCGCGCATCAGCACGTCGGGCGGATAGGCGGCGGCATCGTGCGGCTTCGCGCTCGATCCGTGTGCGCGCAAATCGGGCATGATCACCCGGAACCCCGCGGCCGCGATCGCCGCCGCGTGGCCGTAACGGATCCAGTTGGTCTGCGCGTCGGAGAAGAATCCGTGGATCAGGACCAGCGCCCTACCCTCCCCCATCTCGCGCCACGCCAGCCGCTCGCCGTCGAAGCTTGCGAAGAATTGCGGTTCGATCGGAGAGTTTGCCAACGGCCTTGATCCATCTTTGCGTGAGACGTTCTTCCAGCCGGAGCGCTCCCCCGACAGCGCGCGCGTGTCAAGCCGGCCGCACCGCTAGGCCGGATCGACATTCAGATTTGAGCAGGTCGGTTGCCGTCTTGTTCTCCGTCACCCCGGCCTTGTGCCGGGGTCCACCGGGAGGCAGGCGTGGGACAAGAGGCTCAAAGGCCCAGGCGCTGAGGCACAGTGGACCCCGGCACAAGGCCGGGGTGACGGCGGATTTCTGAATCTCGATCCGTCCTGGAGTCTGTCCGATTGAGGTTGAACCGGTCCTTGTGCTCCGGCGCAGGCCCGAGCACGATTCCATCTGAAATGGACACGCTCCAACCCTTGGCACGCCGTCTTTTTTGCTGCACTGCGAAAAAAGTTTCGGTTTAGGACTAGATTAAATAAGCACGCTTATTATATGCGGCGTCATGAGCGACTCCCTCGGGTTCCTTATCAGCGACGTTTCGCGCCTGATGCGCCGCCGTTTCGACGAGCGCGCGCGCCAGGTCGGGGCGACGCGCGCGCAGTGGCGCACCCTCACCACCCTCAGCCGGAACGAGGGACTCAACCAGGGCGCGCTCGCCGACCTGCTGGAGGTCGAGCCGATCACCTTGTGCCGCATGATCGACCGGCTGGAGGAATCGGGGCTGGTCGAACGCCGCCGCGATCCCGCCGATCGTCGCGCCTGGCAATTGTTCCTGACCGACAAGGCGAAGCCGATGCTCGCCGACCTCAAGACCACCGGCGACGAACTGATCGAGCAAGTGCTGTCGGGCATGACCGAACCCGACCGGCGCGCGCTGCGCGGCTCGCTCGATCTCATGCGCGCGAACCTGCTCGCTTTCCCTTCACCCCGCACTTCCGAGACCGCCCATGGCTGACGCCGATCCCAAGATCCAACCCGAGGCCGACATGGTCGCCGCGGCCAACATCATCGAAAGCGTCGAGGCGCCGGCGCCCAGGCCGCGCCGCTGGGGCCGCATCGCGCTGATGGCGGTCGTCCCGCTGCTGCTCGCGGCGGTCGCGGGCTATTTCTACCTGACGAGCGGGCGCTACGAATCGACCGACAACGCCTATATCCAGCAGGATGCCGTCTCGATCAGCCCCGACGTGTCGGGCCGGATCGTCCAGGTCAACGTCAAGGAAAATCAGCGGGTCAAGGCCGGCGACATCCTGTTCGTGATCGATCCCGAGCCGTATCGCATCGCGCTGGAACAGGCGAATGCGGCGATCGCCACCGCCCGGGTCGATGTCTCGACCAAGGCGACCGACACCGGCAGCGCGGCGGCCGATATCGAGAGCGCCAATGCCGACATCGCGCTCGCCCAGGCGACCTATGAGCGCCAGAACGCGCTGTGGAAGAAGGGCTTCACGACCAAGGCGTCGCTCGACGCGGCGCAGCATGAAGTGCTCGCCGCCAAGGCCCGCCTCGCCACCGCCCGCGTCGCGGCGCAACGGGCGCAGGTCCAGCTCGGCTCGGGCGTCGAGGGGTCGGGCGTGCCCGCCGCCGTCCAGGCCGCGATCGCCGAGCGCGACAAGGCCGCGCTCAGCCTGGCGCGGACCGTGGTGCGCGCGCCGCATGACGGCATCGTCAGCCAGACCAGCCGCCTCCAGGTCGGCAACATCACCCCGTCGGGCGTCCCCGCGCTCACCCTGGTCGTCAGCGACACGCCGTGGGTCACCGCGAACTTCAAGGAAACGCAGCTCGCCAACATGCGGATCGGCCAGCCGGTCGAACTCAGGTTCGACGCCTATCCCGATGCGAAATTGTGCGGGAAGGTGCAAAGCATCGGCGCGGGCACGGGATCGTCCGAATCGATCCTCCCCGCGCAGAACGCCACCGGCAACTGGGTCAAGGTGACGCAGCGCGTGCCGGTGCGGATCGCGATCACCTGCAAGACCGATCGCGCGCTGATCACCGGCCTGTCGACCGACGTGACCGTCGACACCAAATCCAATGGCTAGCGCCGCCGCCCCCGCGCGGGGCGGCGCCGCTCCGGCTGCCCCGGCCAGACCGGCGCCGGGCGCACCGATGCTCGCGACGCCCAATCGCCCGCTGCTGATGATCGGCGTGATGGGGGCGATGATCATGCAGATCCTCGACACCACGATCGCCAACGTCGCGCTGCCGCACATGACGACGGCGCTGGGGGCGACCAACGACACGATCACCTGGGTCTTGACCAGCTATATCGTCGCGACCGCGATCGCGCTGCCGGCGACCGGCTGGCTGAGCGACCGGCTGGGCTCGCGCAACCTGTTCCTGCTGGCCGTCGGCGGGTTCATCATCGCGTCGATGCTGTGCGGCACCGCGGTGTCACTGGGCGAGATGGTCGCTTTCCGCGTCATGCAGGGCGTGTTCGCCGCGTTCATCGGTCCCCTGTCGCAAACCGCGATGATCGACATCAGCCCGCCCGAAGGCCAGGCCAAGGCGATGTCGATCTGGGGCATGGGCGTGATGGTCGGGCCGATCATGGGTCCGGTGATCGGCGGGTATCTGACCGACAATTTCAACTGGCGCTGGTGTTTCTACGTCAACCTGCCCGTCGGCCTCCTGACTTTCGCGCTGCTGTGGTTCCTGTTGCCGTCGCGGCCGAAGGCGAAGCGCGATCTGGATTTCACCGGCTTCTTCTTCCTCGGGCTGGCGGTCGCCAGTTTCCAGATGATGCTCGACCGCGGGCAGAATCAGGACTGGTTCAGCAGCTGGGAAATCATCATCGAGGGGCTGTTGTCGATCGCGGCCCTGTGGGTGGCGCTGATCCACCTGGCGACGGCGCGCAAGCCGCTGTTCGACCGGCACCTGTTCAGGAACCGCAATCTCGTCGTGGGCATGTTCTTCATGGTCATCATCGGCGTGTCGACGATGGCGCCGATGGCGCTGCTGCCGACGATGCTCCAGCAATTGTTCGACTATTCGGTGGTCCAGACCGGCATGATGATGGCGCCGCGCGGCGTCGGGGTGCTCGTCACCATGGCGATCGGCCCGATGCTGATGCGGCACATCGACACGCGGATCGTGATCGCGGTCGGCCTGGTGATCTTCGCCTGGTCGCTGCGCATGATGGCGGGCTGGTCGCTGGAGATCGACCGCTGGTTCGTGGTCAGTTCGGGCTTCGTCCAGGGGCTCGGCATGGGGCTGGTGTTCATGCCGCTCAACGCGCTCGCCTTCGCCACGCTCGACCAGCACTACCGGACCGACGGGTCGAGCCTGCTCAACCTGATGCGATCGGTCGGCCAGTCGGCGGGCATTTCGATGGTGACGGTGTTCCTGGCGCGCAACATCCAGACCAGCCATGCCGACCTTGCCCAGCACGTCACCGGAAGCGTGCTGCCGGGGACGGACCTCAGCCAGCTCGGCCAGTTCGGCGTGGGGGCGGACGCGATCTTCGGCATGATCGACGGCATGATCAACAAGCAGGCCGCGATGGTGGCGTATATCGACGACTTCTACCTGATGGCGTGGATCACCTTGCTCGTCCTGCCGCTGCTGCTGCTGATCCAGCGGCCCAAGGGCAAGATCGAGATCGTTCATTCGGAATAGGCGGCGGGGCGGCATGCGATTAAATCGCATGCCGTCGGCCCTTCCTTGCGGATAGAAATCGATCCTTCCGAATAGGTGCACGCTTCCCCGGCGAAGGCCGGGGCCCAGTTTCCGCGAACTGCCAATGGCATCCCGCCATCGAGAAGCGATCGCGACTGGGCCCCGGCCTTCGCCGGGGAAGCGCACTTTCTGTCCGGCCGAATCCGCCTCGCATAAGCGCCAGAGGGTCTGTAAGCCGGGTTCTGTCCACCGCTTGCGCGGATGGGCGACCATTCCTCTAGGACGACGCTTGCGCGCCGCCTCCAGCAACCAACCCGGGCGACAGGTGGGAACACACCTATGCGCCGCCCCTATTCGGTCTTGCTCCCGGTGGGGTTTGCCTTGCCGCGACTGTCACCAGCCGCGCGGTGCGCTCTTACCGCACCCTTTCACCCTTGCCCCGGCCTGCGCCGGGGCGGTCTGCTCTCTGTGGCACTTTCCCTGGGGTCGCCCCCGGCGGGCGTTACCCGCCACCGTCGTTCCGCGGAGCCCGGACTTTCCTCGGCGTGCAAGCACGACGCGGCCGCCCGACCCTCTGGCCCAGCCCCGATAGAAGCGCCCGACGCGAACAGCAACCGGTTCCCTCTCCCATCGGAAGAGGGAGGGAGACGCCGAAGGCGGCGGAAGGGTGAGGGCAAGAGCGAACCGCGCGCGAATCGCTCCCTGCCCTCACCCCTCGGCGCTTTGCGCCTCGCCCCTCTCCCGACGCGAGAGGGTCAGTCGTCCCCCCGCGGCTTCGGCAGCAGCAGCGCGAGGAGCAGACCGCGGCATTCGCCGTCGATCTCGCCGTCGATCAGTTCCGGGCGGAAGCGACGCTGAAAGGCGACGACGGCGGCGAGCTTGTCCGTCACCTCATAGCCGAAACGCTCAAGCGCGAGGAGGAATCCGGCGTCGCTCCACAGCGGGTCGATCAGGTTCTTCGTCGGGCGCGGCATCGCCAGCCGCAACCGCGCGAGCTTGCCCCATGGGAACCGCTCGCCGGGGTCCTGCTTGCGCGTCGGCGCGATGTCCGAATGGCCGACGATGTTGCCGCGCGTGATGCCGTGGCGCTGCTTGATCGCCTCCATCAGCGGGATCAGCGCATCGATCTGCGCCTCGGGGAAATCGCGATAGCCGAATTCGTGCCCCGGATTGACCAGCTCGATCCCGACCGACGCCGAATTGACGTCGGTGATCCCGCGCCAGTGCGACCGGCCGGCGTGCCACGCCCGCTTGTCCTCCGGCACCAGCGCGTGGACGATGCCGTCCTCGTCGATCAGGTAATGCGCCGACACTTCCGCCTTGGGGTCGGTCAGCCGCGACAGCGCGGCGTCGGCGGTTTCCATGCCGGTATAATGCAGCACGATCATCGTGACCGGCAGCTGCCGCTCGTTGAAATTGGGCGACGGTGTCTCGACGATGCTCACGCGGGAGAGGATTGCGGCGAACGCGGCGGAAAGTAAACCTACGCCGCGGCCACCGTGGCGATGGCCGGCTCGTACAGCCCGCGAAAGCGCTGGCTCGGCCTGAACGCATCGGTCTGGCCGATCACCGTCTCCCCCGCCCCAAGCACCAGCACGCCGTCGGGCCGCAGCGCCTGCGCCAGCCGCGCCAGCACCTTGCGGCGCAGATCGGGCGGAAAGTAGAGCAGGACGTTGCGGCACAGGATCACGTCGAACCGCCCGATCGGCAACGGATCGGCGACCAGGTTCATCCGGCGGAACGACACCAGCCGCGTCAGCCCCGCATGCGCGACCCATTCGCCGTCGACCGTGTCGAACCATCGCATCATGCGGCGGACCGACAGTCCGCGCTGGATCTCGAACTGGGTGTAGCGCCCCGCTTTGGCGCGGGCGAGCACCGCTTCCGACACGTCGGTCGCGACGATTTCGGGCATGGGCCTGCCCGGATTTTCGGCGAACATCATCGCCAGGCTGAGCGGCTCCTGCCCGGTCGAGCAGCCCGCCGACCAGATGCGCGGGCGGCGCGTCGCGGGCACCGCCGCGACGGCCTCCGCCACCGCGTCGAACACCGCGACGTCGCGAAAGAACGAGCTTTCCTGGTTGAGCAGTTCATCGACCACGCGGTCGGCGAGCGGCCCGTTGCGGTCGGCGCGAACCGCCTTGGCCAGGGTTTCGAGACAATCGTGCCCGGTATCGCGCATCGACGGCTTGAGGGCGGTTTCGATCCGCCAGTGGCGGCTCGCCTCGATCCGCTGGCCGGTCCGCGCCTCCAGCAGCGCGGCGAATTCTCCCGTCGGCCCGGAGCGCGCGCTCAGCATGACGGCCGCCGACGGCGCGCGATCAGCTGGCCGATCTCGTCGGGCGGCAGGATGGCGTCGGCCAGGCCGCCCGACGCCACCGCGCCGGGCATGCCCCAGATCACCGACGACGCGCGATCCTGTACCACGATGCTGCCGCCGGCCGCGGTGAGGCTCGCCGCGCCGAGCGCGCCGTCCCGCCCCATCCCGCTCAGCACGACGCCGAGCGCGCGGTCGCCATAGATCGCGGCGACCGATTCGAACATCGGATCGACCGAGGGCAGGCAACCGCTCGGCGACGGCGCGGTCGACAGCCGCACCGCGGCGGCGTCGCCGATCGATACGCAACGCAGATGGGCGTGACCCGGCGCGATCAGGATGCGGCCGGGACGGATGCGGGCATGATCCTCGGCCACTTCGCACGGCCGGTTGGCGAGCACCGCCACCTGCGCCGCGAAATAGGGCATGAACGATTCGGGCAGATGCTGGGTGATCAGGATCGGCAGGCGGAAATCGAGCGGCAGCGAGCGCAGCAACTGGCTGAGCGCGTGGATGCCCCCGGTCGACGCGCCGATCGCGACGATGTCGAAATCGTCGCCGGGCGCGGCGATCGCGGCGGGCGTGCGCGGCACGACGACCTCGTCATTCTCGATCAGCCGCGCGATCTTGTGGTTGAGCAGATCGGCGAAGCGCCCGGCAAAGGCGCCCACATCGGGCTTGACCAATGTATCGGCGGCGCCGAGCGCCAGCGCCTGCACCGTCGCCGCCGCGCCATCGCCGCAGGCCGACGACACGATCAGCACCCGCGCGCCCTGCCCCGCCGCGATCAGGTCCGGCAGCGCGGTCAGCCCGTCGATGCCGGGCATCTCGATGTCGAGGACGATCACGTCGACGCGGTGGCGCGACAGGAAATCCTGCGCGGCGTCGGCGTTGGGCACCGCACCCGCGACGAGAAACTCGCCCGCGCCGTCGATCGCGCGCGCCATCACGGCCCGCGCGACGACCGAATCGTCGACGATCAGGACCGACGGCGGTGCGTCGAATTGCGCGGTGTCTGGATGTCGGCTCGCCACGGCGACTGGCCCGGATCGGCCGGGATCAGGCCATGCCGACGATCTGGAGCTTCGATTCCAGCGTCTCGCGATCGAACGGCTTCATGACATATTCGTCGGCGCCGGCCTCGATCGCGGCGCGGATATAGGCCATGCCGTTCTCCGTGGTGCAGAACACCACCTTGGGCCGGCTGGCGAGCGCGGTTTCGCGCAGCGCGCGCAGGAAATCCATCCCGCTCATCACCGGCATGTTCCAGTCGAGCAGGATCACGTCGGGGACCGACGCCAGGCAGCTGTCGAGCGCCTCGCGGCCGTCGGCGGCCTCGCTCACCGTGAAGTCGAGCGTTTCGAGGATGTGACGGGCGACCTTGCGGATCACCTTCGAATCGTCGACAACCAGACACGTCTTCATCACCGAAAAACCCCGTTCCTAGCCCCTAGTCCGGGGCGTAGCGGCAAACCGTTAATTGAGCGTGACGGCCTCGCCCGGTCCTTGCACCAGCGCCGTCAGGTCGATCGCCAGGATCGGTTCGCCGTCCCGCTCGATCTCGCCGCACCCCGCGCGCCGCCACGCCGCGTCGAGCGCGATCCCCGACGGCAGCGGCGCGGCCTCGAACGGCGCGACATCCTCCAGCGAATCGACCAGCACCGCATAATGATGCCCGTCGATCACCGTGATGACCGCGCGCGACCCCGCGATGCCGATCGGCGGCAGCCCGAGTGCGGCGTGCGTGTCGATCACCGTCACCACGCGGCTGCGCAGCGCGGCGAGGCCCCGGATATGCCTGGCGACGCGCGGCGTCGGCGTGACATGGCCGATATCGACCACCGATTCGACCTGCGCCGAATCGATCGCGACGCCGCGCCCGGCGATGTGCGCGATCAGGAACAGTTGCTCGCTCATGCCGCCTCCACCCGCCTGGCGATCGCGGCGAGCAGCCCGGCGCGATCGTAGCGATACACCCGGTCGGTCGCGCCGATATCGCGGCGGTCGTTGCTCAGCCGGACGACGCGATCGTCGCCGCGCGTCCGGTTGTCGGTCGTCAGGATGACCGCCGGCCGTTCACCGGCTTCCGCCCCGGTCGCGACGCGATAGCCGGCGGCTTCGAGCACGGGCTTCAGGAACGTCGCGATCCAGCCGTCGCCCTGCCCGTCGATCAGGCACAGCGGCGCGCCCGGCCGGACGGCGTCGCCGCTGTCGGGGCCGAGCAGCCATTGCGGGTCGATCAGCTCGACCTGTTCGTCGCCGATCGTGACGACGCCCAGGATCGGCCCGGCCTGCGCCGAGGGCACGATGTCGGCCGGCACCGTGACGATATCGACCGGCTCGGCGATCGCATAGGCGACCTCGGCCTCTCCATCCTTGATCCGCAGCACCGCGAGACCGGATCGGCCGGCGATATCGCCGAGCGACGCCAGCGGTACGATCCGCCCGTCGACCAGCAACCGCATCCGCCCGCCGCTGAAGCGTGCGGTCTCCGCCGGCACGGTCTCGACGCGGTCGATGATCGCCAGCGGCACCGCGCGGCGGCGCCCGTCGAGATCCTCGAACAGCAAGGCGTCGACCGTCGGCGCGGCCGCTTCCTCCGGCTCGTCCTCTTCGATCGCGGTGTCGTGGGTGAAATTGATCCCCGCCTCGGCCGCGATACCGGCGCAATCGAGCAACAGCATCGGCGATCCGCTGTCGGGCAGGGTCTGGCCGGCATAGATGCCGGCCGCCATCACCGCCGGCGACGCCGGCTTGATGACGAGTTCCTCATGATCGAGCACCGAATCGACCGCGACGGCGAAGCTGCCGCCCGACGCGCTGATGATCGCCAGCATGTCGGCCGCCGCCGGCCTGGCCGGCGCGAGACCCAGCAACGCACCCAGATCGACCAACGGCATGCGGCGATTGCGGACCGTCGCGGCGGCGGTGTCGCCGAGCAGGTCGATGCGGATCGCATCACCGCCGACATGGACGATCTCCTCGATCGCCTGCCGCGTGACGGCGAAGCGCTGGCCGGCGATGCCGATGACGATCGCCGGGATGATCGACAGGGTCAGCGGCACATGGATCAGGATGCGCAGGCCCCGGCCGAGCGCATTGACGAGTTCGATGCGCCCGCCGATCTGTTCGATATTGGCGCGCACCACGTCCATCCCGACGCCCCGGCCCGAAATCGCGGTGACCTCGTCCTTGGTCGACAGGCCCGGTTCGAAGATCAGGTCGAGCTTGGCGCGCTCGGACAATCCCGACAGGTCGCGCCCGCGCGACTGGCCGGAGGCGGTCAGCTTCTGGACCAGGCGATTGGTGTCGATGCCGCGCCCGTCATCGGCGATCTCGATGATGATCTGGTTGCCAGATTGCCGGGCGGAAACGATCAGTCGCCCGATCTCGCGCTTGCCCCTGGCGCGGCGCTCGTCGGCGGTCTCGATGCCGTGGTCGATCGAGTTGCGGATGATATGGACCAGCGGATCGCGCATCATCTCGATCATTTCGCGGTCGAGTTCGACATCGGCGCCCTCGACGACGAGCTGCACCGACTTGCCGACTTCGGCCGCGGTGTCGCGCACCATGCGGGGAAGCGCGGAAAACAGCGCGTCGACCTTCTGCATGCGCGTCCGGGTCACCGTGTCGCGCATCTCCGCGACGGTCAGCGACAGGCGGTCGAGCGCCGCCTCGATGCCGGGATGGCCCTGATGGTCGCGCATCTGCCGCGCGAGTTCGTTGCGCGCCAGCACCATGTCGGACATGCCGCTCATCATGCGGTCGAGCAGGTCGGTCGACAGCCGCACGCTGCGATTGGCGATCCGCTGGCCGGCCGGCGCCGGTTGCGCGACGGGAGCCTGAGCGGCCTCGGCGCTGCCGTCGAGCGCGGCGATCAGCAATTCCTCGCCGCTATCGTCGAGCCCGGTCCCGGCGTCGATGGCCTCGACGATCTCGCCGATCCGGTCGACGATCGCCAGCACCGCGGTCACCAGCGGCGCGTCGGGCGCGCGTTCGCCCGACCGCACCGCCGCGAGCACATCCTCGGCGGCATGGCTCAACCGCGCGAGGCGCGGCAGGTCGAGAAAGCCGCAGCTTCCCTTCACCGTGTGGACGAAGCGGAAAATGGCGTCGAGCCGCGCGCGATCCTCCGGCGCGGACTCCCACGCGACGATCTCGCCCGAGAGCGCCTCGAGCGTCTCGCGCGTTTCGGTAATGAATTCCTGGAGCAGGTCGTCCATGGGTCCCCGGGGGCGTAGCGCTGGGGCGGACATTGGCCGACAATTGGTAAAGGAGGCGTTTACTCCGCGCGCATCGTCACGCCGAACAGCAGGGCCGGCGAATCCGGTTCGGATATCTGGACCTGACCGTTGCCCGCCGCGACCAGCGAATGGACCAGATAGGCGGCCGCGCCGCGCGGCGTCACGCCATCCTGGCCCAGGTCGCCGAGCAGGGTCGAGCGCAATTCCTGGTCGAGCACCAGCCGCGGCCCTTCGGCGCGGACGACGATCTCGACCTTACCGCCTTGTTCCTCCGCGCCGATGTCCAGCTGGCCGCCACGGACCAGCGCGTCGCCCGCGATCAGCGCGAGGTTGAGCAGCACCTTGACCGCCGGCTTGGGCAACGCGCCTTCCTCGATCATCCAGCCGATCGTGATCTTGCCGCCCTCGCCGAACAGCCCCTCGATCGCCGTCCGCGCCTCGCGCGTATCGACCGTGTCGCCGAACCCCCCGGCGGCGCCGAACGCCAGCCGGAAGAATTTGAGCTTGTTCGCCGACGCCCGCGCGCTTTCGTTGAGCAGGTCGAGGCAACGCTGCCGCATCTCCGGGTCATGCTCGTCGGCGAGCAGTTCCAGCCCGTTGTTGAGCGCCCCGACCGGCGAGAGGAGGTCGTGGCACAGGCGCGAGCAGAGCAGGCTGGCGAAGTCGACCGGGGTGATGGTCATGGCGGGCGGTACTTTCGGTTTGTCGCGCGCTTCTTGGCGGAGCGGCGCGCAACTCGCAACCTTTCGTCATGCCGGACTTGATCCGGCATCCCGCTTCTTCCCTTGAACGAAAAAAGCGGCCCACCGGCTCAAGGGCGGGGTGACGAGGGTAGATCGAGGGGAATGAAATCCATCTGGCCGGCTTCCGCTTCAAAAGCGAGCCATGCGGTGGTTCTGCCGCCGCCGACAATCACCCAAATCTCATCATGCCGCGCCGCCGCCATGTCACGCGCGGAAAGCGCAGCGTCACCCGATGGATGCGAATGATAATGCCCGATCACGCCCGGCCCGCCGTCGCGGGCGGCGCGATGGGCGGCGATCAGTTGCGCCGGATCGATTTCGAACGCCGTCGCCGGGTCGTCCGCGACGTTACGGCACGCCACCGCCCGACCGACCCGCAACCCCTCGCCCAGCAGCAACCCGCACACCTCGGCATCCGGACTCGCCGCCGCCTCGGCCCGGATCGCGTCGAGCGCCGCCCTTGAAATTTCCAACATCATTCCCATCTCCCTAGCCGAATGGGTCCGGGGGTTTCCATCATCGAAGCGCAGGTTTCCGCGGCCGCGAACGGCTGGCGGCTCGACCGCGCGCTGGCGGACGCGGTGCCGACCTTGTCGCGCGAGCGGCTGAAGGCGCTGATCTCGTCCGGCGCGGTCAGCGACCGGACCGGCGCGTTGCTGCGCGATCCCGCCCGGAAAGCGGTCGCGGGCGATATCCTGTCGGTCGCGGTGCCCGATCCGACCCCCGCGCATAACGCGCCGCAGGACATCCCGCTCGCCATCGCGTTCGAGGACGAGCATCTGATCGTGATCGACAAGCCCGCGGGGCTGGTCGTCCATCCGGCGGCGGGCAATCTCGACGGGACGTTGGTCAACGCCTTGCTCCATCATTGCGGCGGCAGCCTGTCGGGGATCGGCGGCGTCGCGCGGCCGGGGATCGTCCACCGCATCGACAAGGATACGTCTGGCCTGATGGTCGCCGCCAAGACCGACCGCGCCCATGTCGGACTGGCCAGGCAGTTCGCCGATCATTCGATCGAACGGCGATACCTGGCGATTGCGGCGCATCGAATCGCAACTTCGAACGGTGTCGTGGACGCTCCGCTGGCGCGAAGTTCCGTCAACCGCAAGAAAGTCGCGATCGTTCCTGTTGGAAAAGGAAGGCGCGCCGTCACCCATTGGCGCAAGCTGCGCGATCTGCGCGATGCGGCGCTGATCGAATGCAAGCTGGAAACCGGGCGCACGCACCAGGTCCGCGTCCACATGGCGTCGATCGGTCACCCCTTGCTGGGCGACCCGGTTTATGGTAGAACAAAACAGGTTCATCGAAAGGTTCTGGAAACCCTGAATTTCCGCCGCCAGGCGTTGCATGCGGCGGTGCTCGGGTTCATCCACCCCATCACAAGAGAAGCTTTGTCGTTCGAAAGCGAAATGCCTGCCGATATGCAGGAACTGTTCGATACACTCAGCGCTTAAGGTTTTCGCAGTGCAGCACGTCGCCTCTTCTGGGACGCGCGGCCTCAGTAAAGGGAGAAAGATCATGGCAAACCGCAGCAACGTCCCGGCGACGATTCCTGCTCTCGGCGGCGAGGCGAGCCTCAACCGCTACCTGGCCGAGATCAAGAAGTTCCCGATCCTGACGCCCGAACAGGAATATATGCTCGCCAAGCGTTTCGAGGAGCATGGCGACACCGACGCCGCGCACCAGCTCGTCACCAGCCACCTGCGCCTCGTCGCCAAGATCGCGATGGGCTATCGCGGCTATGGCCTGCCGGTGTCCGAACTCATTTCGGAGGGCAATATCGGCCTGATGCAGGGCGTGAAGAAGTTCGAGGCCGATCGCGGCTTCCGCCTCGCCACTTATGCGATGTGGTGGATTCGCGCGTCGATCCAGGAATTCATCCTGCGCTCGTGGAGCCTGGTGAAGATGGGCACCACCGCCGCGCAGAAGAAACTGTTCTTCAACCTGCGCCGGATGAAGTCGAAGCTCGACGCGTTCGACGATGGCGACCTGTCGCCCGAAAACCTCGCCAAGATCGCCAGGGACCTCGGCGTGACCGAGGAAGAGGTGACGTCGATGAACCGCCGCATGGCGATGGGCGGCGACACGTCGCTCAACGTCTCGATGCGCGAGGAAGGCGAAGGCCAGTGGCAGGACTGGCTGCAGGACGACGCCCCGTTGCAGGACCAGGTCGTCGCCGAGACGCAGGAAGCGGACGTCCGCCACAGCCTGCTGACCGAGGCGATGGGCGACCTCAACGAGCGCGAGCGCCACATCCTGACCGAGCGCCGCCTGACCGACGACCCCAAGACGCTGGAGGAATTGTCGCAGGTCTATGGGGTCAGCCGCGAACGCGTCCGCCAGATCGAGGTGCGCGCGTTCGAGAAGCTGCAAAAGGTAATGATGCGACTGGCCGGCGAGAAGCGATTGCTGGCGGCGTAATTTTTTCCGTCACCCCGGGCTTGAGCCGGGTGTGGATTCACATTGGAAGTGCAACGGGTAGTTGAAGGCCTCGGCGGGGGTGTGGAAGGCGAGGCATTTTCGTGGAGTGTGGTTATAGGCGGCGATGATGTCATCGAGCTGGTGGTTGGGCAAGGCGTGCAGGTCTGTTTTGCGGGGGAGGCATCGTCGCAGCCTGCCGATGGCGTTTTCGACGCCCCCCTTCTGCCATGGCGCGCGG
>Ga0153956_1001342_pt1 | contig 22030 bp, 16 predicted proteins | sample TSFL040MetaG_FD_104704 | JGI IMG/M metagenome (GOLD analysis project Ga0153956, IMG submission 104704) | Attine ant fungus gardens microbial communities from Florida, USA - TSFL040 MetaG | ecosystem: Host-associated > Fungi > Mycelium > Unclassified | place: USA: Florida, Wekiwa Springs... | reverse complement strand
GCCGCCTACGGCGCGGTGATGGGCGGGATGGAGTACAATACCGCCGACATTCCCGAGACGACCTTGCGCGAGACGCACCTGCCACCGTTCAAGGCGGCGTTCGATGCCGGTGCGCTCTCGACCATGTCGAGCTTCAACGACATTGCCGGGGTGCCCTCGACCGGCAACCATTACCTGCTCACCGACATCCTGCGCGGCGAATGGGGCTTCGGGGGGCTGGTCGTTTCGGATTACACGTCGGACGAGGAGATGATCCTGCACGGCTTCGCCGCCGACGGGCCCGACGCGGTGGTCAAGGCGCTGACCGCGGGCTGCGACATCTCGATGCAGAGCGGGCTCTACAACGAGCATCTGCCGGCGCTGGTGACGGCGGGCAGGATCCCGATGGCGACGGTCGATACCGCGGTGCGCCGCGTGCTCCACGTCAAGCAGGCGCTGGGGCTGTTCGACAACCCCTATCGCTCGCTCGATCTCGCGCGCGAGCGGCGTGACGTGAGGCTGCCGCAGGCGATAGCCCTGGCGCGCGAGGCGGCGGCGAAGTCGATGGTGCTGCTGAAGAACGAGGGCGATCTGCTCCCGCTCGCCAAGTCGGCGAAGATCGCGCTGATCGGGCCGTGCGTCGCCGACAAGGGCGACATGCCGGGGCCGTGGGCGAGCTTCCCCGATTTCGCGACCTGCGTGACGCCGGAGGACGGCTTCCGCGCCGCGATGGGGCCGGACGCGAAGCTGAAGGTGGTGCGCGGATCGGATTACGAAGCGCCGATCGACGGCGGGATCGATGCGGCGGTCGCGGCGGCGAAAGCGTCGGATGTTGTCGTGCTGGTTGTCGGCGAAAGCGCCGGCATGTCGGGCGAGGCGCAGGCGCGGGTCGAGATCGTCGTGCCCGAGCCGCAGATGGCGCTCGCCGAAGCCGTCGCCGCGACGGGTAAGCCGGTCGTCGTGCTGCTCCGTCATGGCCGCGCGCTGGCACTGACCGGCGCGGTGCGCGCCGCGCCGGCGATCGTCGCGACCTGGTTCCTCGGCTCGGAAACCGGCAACGCGATGGCCGACGTGATCTTCGGCGATCGCGCGCCGCAGGGCCGCCTGCCGGTCAGCTTCCCGCAGGCTTCGGGGCAGGAGCCGTTCTTCTACAACCACCGCACAACCGGCCGCCCCCAACTGACCGACGACGCCGCCTGGAAGGCGCGCTACCGCGAAGTCACCAATGCCGCGCTCTATCCGTTCGGTCACGGCCTGACCTATTCGCGCGCCAGCTATTCGGACACCGAGGTCGGCGCGCCGCATTTGACGGCGGCCGGATCTATCATGGTATCGGCGACCGTGACCAACATCGGGAAGAGGCGGATGCACGAGGTGGCGCAGCTCTATATCCACGACAAGGTCGCAAGCCTGACGCAGCCGGTGCGCGCGCTGAAGGGTATCAAGCATCTCGATCTCGATCCCGGCCAGAGCGCGCGCGTGAGCTTCACGCTGACGCGCGACGATCTCGCCTTCGTCCATCCGGATCGCAAGGCCTATGCCGAGCCCGGCGCGTTCGATGTGTGGGTCGCGCCGTCTTCGGTCGGGGGCGTGCCCGCCACGTTCGTGCTGGCATGAGCGTGCGACGGCGAGACTGCACCGATTGTAACGCTTCCCCGGCGAAGGCCGGGGCCCAGTTAGGAACGAGAAGTCACAAAATGCCGAGCTTTCCCATCACCGTCACCCAACTGGGCCCCGGCCTTCGCCGGGGAAGCGTATTTTTGATGCTAACCGCGCTCATGCTGGCATTCGTGCCTGGGCTCGCTGCGGCAAGGTCGGTGGACCGCTACGTCGCCGAGCAGAACGGCGTGACGCTGGAGATCAGCGCGCCGCGCGCCGATATCGTCCGCATCCGGGCCGGCAAGGGCGCGCTGCCCGAGGACGCTTCGTGGGCGATCCTGCCACAGGTCCGCGCGCAGCATGTGCCGTTCGACGTCACGACTTCAGGCAACGAAGTCGAACTGCACACCTCCGCGCTCACGGTGAAGCTAGATCGCACCACGCTCGCCGTCTCGGTGCTCGATACGCAGCGCAGGGTGGTCCTCGCCGACGCGCAGGGCAAGGCGCTCGACTTCGCGAACGGCGGCTTCCGGCTGCGCAAGGCGATGCCGCTCGACGCGCATTATTTCGGGCTGGGCGACAAGACCGGTTCGCTGGATCGCCGCGGCAGCGCCTTCACGCTGTGGAACACCGACCAGTTCGGCTTCGGCACCGCGACCGATCCGCTCTACAAGTCGATCCCGTTCGTGCTCGGGCTGGACAATGCCGGCCATGCCTTCGGGCTCTACATGGACAACAGCTGGCGCAGCTTCTTCGATTTCGGGAAGAGCGAGCGCGACGCGTTTGCGTTCGGCGCCGAGGGCGGGCCGGTCGATTATTACGTGATGGCCGGGCCGGGTCCGAAGGATGTCGTGAAGAGCTATGCCTGGCTCACCGGCACGGCGCCGCTGACGCCGCGCTGGGCGCTCGGTTTCCAGCAATCGCGCTGGAGCTACATGAGCCAGACCGAGGCGCAGGGCATCGCCGATCGCCTGCGCGCCGACCGCATCCCCGCCGACGTGCTGTGGCTCGACATCGACTATCAGGACCGCGACCGGCCGTTCACGGTAAACGCGCAGACCTTCCCAGACCTGCCCGGGCTGGTGAAGAAGCTGAAGACGCAGGACATGCACCTGGTCGTCATCACCGATCTGCATATCGCCGACGCGCCGAACCAGGGCTACAAGCCGTATGACAGCGGCATGGCCGCCGACGTGTTCATGAAGATCCCCGACGGCAAGCCGTTCATCGGCCCGGTCTGGCCCGGCCCGGCGCTGTTCCCGGACTTCACGCAAGCGCGCGTGCGCAACTGGTGGGGCGAGCAGTATCGCGATTTCGTCGGGATGGGCGTCGCCGGCTTCTGGAACGACATGAACGAACCGGCGGTGTTCGACACGTCGACCAAAACGATGCCGGTCGACGTGGTCAACACGATCGACGAGCCCGGCTTCGCGACGCGCAAGACGACGCAGGCCGAGGTGCACAACATCACCGGCATGCAGAATTCCCGCGCCACCTATGAAGGCGTGCTGAAGCTCGCGCCCGACAAGCGCCCGTTCGTGATGACCCGCGCCTCGTTCGCCGGCGGGCAGCGTTATGCGGCGACCTGGACCGGCGACAATTCGTCGAGTTGGGCACACCTCAAGCTCTCGGTCTCGCAGCTGGTGAGCCTGGGCCTGAGCGGCTTTGCCTATGCCGGGGACGATATCGGCGGCTTCGCGGGCGATCCGCCGTCGCCCGAATTGCTGACACGCTGGATCGAGGTCGGCGCGTTCAACCCGATCTTCCGCGACCATTACCAGAAGGGCAAGGCCGAGCAGGAAGTCTGGGTCCACGGCAAGGCGCAGGAGGATATCCGCCGCCGCTATATCGAGGAGCGCTACCGGCTGATGCCGTACATCTACGCGCTGGCCGACGAGAATAGCCGCACCGGCCTGCCGGTGATGCGCCCGGTGTTCCTCGAACATCCCGAGATGATCGCCAGGGGCGACCGGCTTGGCGGCACCGAGGACCAGTTCATGCTCGGTAGCGACCTGCTGATCGCGACGCCGATGACGTGGGAATCGCCCGCGCCGTTCAAGGTGGCGCTGCCGGGCGCGGGCTGGTACGATTACTGGAGCGGGCTACCGCTGGCGGGCGCCGAGACGACCGAGACGCCGGCGCTCGATCGCCTGCCGGTGTTCGTGCGGCCGGGATCGATCCTGCCGCGCCAGCCGCTCGTGCAGAGCACGGTCGAGACGCCCAAGGGGCACATGCAACTCGCGGTCTATCCCGGCGCGGACTGCAAGGGCACGCTCTATCTCGATGACGGCGAGAGCTTCGCTTACAAAACGGGCGGGTATCTGCGCCAGTCCGTGACGTGCGATGCAACCTCTTTGTCGTTCGGTGTGCGAGAGGGGCACTTTCAGCCATGGTGGACCGGGTTCGACGTCGTGATCCACGGCTGGACCGGCGCTGCGCCCAAAGTGCGGTTGGGCGGCAAGCCGATTTCGGCGCAAGTTGATGCCGACGCCAAGACGCTGAGCTTCAGGCTCCCCGATATCGCGCGCCCGGCGCGCGTCTCGATCGGCGGCTGACCACAACCCTGATTATAAGAGGGCGGCGCGGCCGATCCTCACATTGGTGGAGGACATGATGACGAAACGCTCCCTGCTGCTGTCGGCCGCCGGCCTGATCGCCACGGTCAGTGCGATCTCCGGCGTGCTCGCGGCGAGCCCGGCTTATGATCGTCATGTCGTGTTCGATAACGCGCGCGTCGATGGACCGTATTTCTACAGCGAGGGCGGCGCGGTAGCGCCGAGCGAGCTCGACGTTTCAAATGGCAAGCTGCCGGTCGAGACATCGACCTTCCACTCCGCGCCCAACGCGCTGCGCCTGCACTGGACCTCGCATAGCGGCGGCGACTGGTGGGCCGGGATCGGCGCGACCAAGATTTGGGGGCCGCGCGGGTTCGACGGCGACTCCTTGCGTTTCTGGGTCTATGCCGAGGACGAGATCAATCCGGCCAATTCGCCGCGCATCATGCTCGCCGACAGCGCGGGCAAGCAATCGCCGACGATCAACCTGATCGGCAGCATGCCGCGCATTCCCGCGCATCAGTGGACCGAGGTGGTGCTGCCGTTCAAATCCTTCGTCGGCCTGTTCCAGGGCACGACCGACACGGTGATCGATCCGCGGAAGCTGGAGCGGATCGCGATCGTGCAGGGGCTCGACGACGGAAAGCCGCATACGGTCTATCTCGACGACATCCGCGTCGCCGATGCGGTGAGCGCGGACCATTCTCCGCCGCCCGTGCCGGCGGGTGTGACCGCGACTGGCTACGATCGCCATATCGAACTGACCTGGGCGGCGTCGCCCGCGCCGGACATCGAATCCTGGCGCATCTATCGCTCGATCGACGGCAAGCCGTTCGCGCCTCTCGCGATCCAGCGCGGCAATTACGTGCGCTACGAGGATTTCCTCGGCGCGAGCGGACGCGGCGCGCGCTACGAAGTGAGCGCGATCGATACGTCGGGTAATGAATCCGCGCCCTCCGCGCCGGCTGGCGCAGCGACGCACGCGATGAGCGACGACGAACTGCTCACCATGATCCAGCGCCAGCAGTTCAATTATTATTGGGACGGCGCGCACCCTCATGCCGGAATGGCGATCGAGTTGACGCCGGGCAATCCCGATCAGGTCGCGCTCGGGTCTTCGGGCTTCGGCATCATGGCTTTGGTGGTCGGCGCGGATCGCGGCTTCGTGACGCGCGGGCAGGCGGTGCAGCGCATGCTCGAGATCGTCCGCTTCCTGAAGACCGCCGATCGTTTCCACGGCGTCTGGCCGCATTTCCTGAACGGCAATACCGGCAAGGCGATGCCCGTCTTCGGCAAATATGACGATGGCGGCGATCTGATCGAGACCGCGTTCCTGATGCAGGGCCTGCTGACTGCGCGGCAATATTTCACGCGCGATACGCCGGAAGAGCGCGAGATCCGCGATACGATCACCGGCTTCTGGCGCACGGTGGAATGGGACTGGTATCGCAAGACGCCGGACAGCAAATTCCTCTACTGGCACTGGTCGCCCGATTACGGTTTCCACATCAGCCACCCGCTGATCGGCTGGAACGAGACTTTGATCGCCTATCTGCTCGGGATCGCCTCGCCGACGCACGGTGTGCCGGCCTCGATGTGGAATACGGGCTGGGCGGGCACGTCGGACCTCGCGGTCGCCTATCGCCGCAACTGGAGCCGTACGACCGATGGCGATCATTTCGTCAACGGCCACAGCTATTACGGCATCAAGCTCGACGTGGGCGAGGGCAACGGCGCCGAATTATTCTTCGGACAATTCTCGTTCCTCGGCTTCGATCCGCGCGGCAAACACGACGCCTACACAGATTACTTCAAGAACAATCGCAACATCGCGCTGATCAGCCATGCCTATGCGATCGACAATCCGCGCAAGTGGGCCGGCTATGGCGACGATGCCTGGGGCCAGTCGGCGGGGGTGAATGCCGGCGGCGGACGCGCGCGGCCGGCGGACGACAACGGCACGCTCACCGTCCACGCCTCGCTCGGCGCGATGCCCTATACGCCCGAGGAGTCGATGAAGGCGCTGAAGCATTATTATCGCGATCTCGGCGGCAAGATCTGGGGCGTGTACGGATTCAGCGACGGCTTCAATCCGAGCCAGAACTGGTATGACGAGGTCTATATGGGCCTCAACCAGGCGCAGACCGTCGATATGATCGAGAATTACCGCACGGGTTTGCTCTGGAAGCTGTTCATGTCCAACCCGGAGATCAAGCCGGCGCTCGACAAGATCGGCTTCAAGCCGGACTGAGCCTCAGCGCTGCAGCTTGGTCGCCAGGATGATCGAGGACGTGGTCTTCTCCACGCCCTCGAGCATCCCGATCGCGTCGATCAGGTCGTTGAGGCGGTTGACGTGCGGCGCCTCTACGAGCGCGATGAAATCATGCTCGCCGCTGATCGCGTGCAGCACGGTCACCTCGGGCATCGCGGCGAGTTGCTCCTGCGTCTGGAAGGTGACCTTGGGGAACACCTTGATCATCACGTGCGCGCGGATCATGCGGCGGTCGTAATCGGCCCCCAGCCGCACGGTATAGCCGGCGATCGTGCCGTCTTCCTCCAGCTTCGCGATGCGGTTGTAGATCGTCGCGCGCGACACGCCGAGCGTGGTCGCGAGATCGGAGACGTTGCGCCGCGCGTCCTCGCGCAGCAGCGCGAGCAGGTGCGCGTCGATATCCTCGCCGTTCCGCCTAGCGTCCGTCACCCGGCGCCTCGTTGGCGTAGATGGCGGTATAGGCCGGCGTGTCGCTGCTCACCGCGCCGCGGTACATGCCTTCGGTGTTCATCGCGAACGCCACCTTGCCATGGCGATCCATCGTGATCACCCCACCATCGCCACCGATTTCGTCGATTTCGCCGATCGTGTTGTTGGCGGCGGCCTGGATGCCGTCATTATGCCAGGCGACGCGGTCGCAGATCTGACGGCCGACCGCCTCGCGGATGAAATATTCGCCGGTGCCGGTCGCCGAGACCGCGCAGGCATTGTCCTGCGCATAGGTGCCGGCGCCGATCAGCGGGGAATCGCCGATCCGCCCCCACATCTTGCCGGTCAGCCCGCCGGTCGAGGTCGCGGCGGCGAGGTGCCCGCGCATGTCGCGCGCCACAGCGCCGACGGTGCCGTAGCGATGCGTCTGCTCGATCGCGGCATCCTTGTTGCCGCGCTTCCACTCCAGATATTCCTGCCAGCGCTTGTCGGTACGGAACCAGGCGGGATCGACCTGCTTCACGCCGTTGGCGGCGGCGAAGCGGTCGGCGCCGTCGCCGGTCAGCAGCACGTGCCGCGAATGCTCCATCACCGCGCGCGCGGCGAGGATCGGGTTCTGTGTGCGCTTCACGCCCGCGACCGCGCCGGCGCGCAAGGTCGCGCCGTCCATGATCGCGGCGTCGAGCTCGTTCACGCCCTCGGCATCGAACACCGCGCCGCGCCCGGCGTTGAACAGCGGGTTGTTCTCCAGCACCACTATCGCCGCCTGCACCGCGTCGGTGCTCGATCCGCCGCTGCGCAAGACCGCGGAACCCGCCGCCAGCGCATCGTCCAACCCAGCGCGATAGGCGGCTTCTTCCTCGGGCTTCAGGCTGCCGCGCGGGATCACGCCCGCACCGCCGTGGATCGCTAGCGACCAGGTCGCGCCCGGCGGAGAGGGCATGTCGGTCAGCCGCCCGTCCGCGACATGCGCGGTGCCCGAGAAGGCGGGGCCGTTGACGCGCAGGCTGGTCATGTCGAGCCGGCTGTCGGGGCCGATGCCGGTGATGCGGATATCGGGCCAGTCGAGCGGCTTGCCATGCTCGAGCGTCTTGGCTGTCCCGATCGGCTGGACCAGCCAGGCATAGCCGCCGTTGGGATTGGCGCTATAGAGCCGGGCATGGCCCGACGCATCGACGCAGAGCGCCGAGGTCTCGTCGACGCCGATGCCCACCGCTTGCGGGTCGCCTTCGGCGCGCGCGCGCGCGAGGAAGGCGATCAGCCGCCCGATCCGTGCCCGTGCGGTGAAATGCGTGTCGGTGACGATGTGCGTCATGTAGGGCAAGGTCAGGAAGCCGCGCTCCAGCGTGATCTCCGAACTGGTGGGATCGGCGAGCGCGCCGACCGAATCCACACTGCCGCCGTCGAGCGCGCCATAGGCCGTGCCGCCGAGGATCGCGAGGCCGGCGCTGGTGCCGCCGATCGGCTTGCCCGAGGCGACGAGATCGTTGAGCGCCTGCTGGACCGGGGTGCCCTTCCAGTAGCGGATATAATTGGACTGGTCGCCGCCGGCGATGAACACGCCGTCGGCGTGGCGCAGGATCGCGATCACGGCGGGGTCGTTCGCGGCCTTCAGGTCATCGAACACGATCGTCTGGACCGACAGCACGCCGCCGATATCGTGGAAGATGTCCTGCCCGATATCCTCCGCGCCCGAGGCGCGCAGCACGACGATGTGGCCGTGCCCGGCTTGTGCCACGAACCAGCGGAACGCCTCGTTGGGATGGCCGTTGCCGCCGACCAGCATCAGCCCGGTCGATGTCTTGTCCGGCGTGGGGGCCGTGGTGTCGCCGACTTCGTAATAATTGAAGCCGTTGGGTGAGCTGGCGAGGGCGGGGGACGCGGCCCATGCCGCGATCAGCGCGGCGAGCCCGAACCACGATTGCCAGAATAGCCGCGCGCGCATGTTTTGCCCCCCAATGTGACGAAAAGAACCGAATCCTCTCACGATTTGATATTTTCCTGTTTCAAATGACGAGAAAGTGAAGTCAATATGTCGTCACCCGAAAAGGGAGTCGGGTAGGGAGGCAAAAATGGGGAGCATTTCGCGCATCGGATGGATGCTGGCCGCCGGCGTCAGCCTGTCGAGCATGGCCGCACACGCGCAGACCACGACCGGGGAGCAGGCGCAGACGCCGCCCACACTGCCGGGCGGCGATGCCGTCGCTCCGGCCGACAGCGGCGACGTGGTCGTGCTGGGCTCGCGCATTCCGCGCAAGATCGACACCGAGGGGCCTGCGCCGGTCACCACGATCACCTCGAACGATATCCAGCGGCAGGGTTATCAGAGCGTGCCCGACGTGCTGAAGGCGTTGACCCAGAACGGCGGCGAAACGCAGAGCCAGCAGGATTATTCGGGCAACGATTTCACGCCCGGCGCGCAGCAGGTCGATCTGCGCGGGCTCGGCCCCAATCACACTTTGGTGCTGGTCAACGGGCGGCGCATCGCCGATTTCCCGCTGCCCCTGGAAGGCAACAGCAACTTCACCGACATTTCGAACATCCCGATCGGCATGATCGACCAGATCCAGGTGCTGAGCGGCAGCGCCTCGGCGATCTACGGGTCGGACGCGATATCGGGCGTGGTCAATTTCGAGCTCAAGTCGAAGCCCGACGGAACGCGGTTCGATTTCCGTTACGGCAACACGCAGCATGGCGGCGGCGCGTCGTACCGTGCCGGCGTGACCACCGGCTGGGATACCGGCCGCTTCCACGGCGTGATCAGCGCCGAACTGCTCGATCAGCGGCCGCTCTGGGAATATCAGCGCAGCCGACAGGATTCGCCGGACGACGATCCCGATCCCGACGGCCGCATTGCGCGCCGCAATTTCCTGCAGCTCGATTCGGAAGGCTATTATCTCGATCCCGGCAAGGCGACGTGCGACGCGCTGAGCAATACCAACTTCGGCACGACCTATTACGCTACGCGCGCCACCTACGGCTATGTTCCGTCGACGGATGAAGAGATCGACGGGCACTATTGCGGTAGCAAGCAGGCGATCGGCTACGGCACGATGATTTCCGAGCGTCAGTCGATCAGCTTGTATACCACGATGGGGTACAAGCTGAGCGATCACGCCGAGCTCTTCATGGATGGCCAATTCAGCTATTCCAAGCTCAAGCTGTTCCGTGACGTGCTCGACTGGTTCTACGAAGCTCCCGACGGCAGCGAGGACGCGCTGTTCTACGATCCGAAATACGTGGATGCGTCAAAGACGTATTACGGAGACCAGCTCACCGATTGGGAACGCCTGTTCACCCCAGAGGAGATGGGCGGGCTCGACAAAGGCATGACCCGCAATCGCTCGGTCACCTACAACATCACGCCGGGCATTCGCGGCCATTTCGGCGCCGACAGCAAATGGGGTTACGAGCTCTCGTTCAACCACGCCGAATATGCCTCGAAGGTGCAGTTCCCCGAGGTGATCATCGACAAGTCCAACGCCTTCTTCCTCGGCGCGCCGGTCGATGATCCGAACAATGATACCGGCTATCAGCGGTTCGATGCCGATCCGGCGCGGCTGTTCACCGCGCTCACCCCGGCGGAATATGCCTCGATCACCGCGCTTTCGACCTATCGGCCGAAATCCTGGGTCAACAACGTCTCGGCGTCGATCAACACGACCGAATTGTTCAACATGTCCGCCGGGCCGGTCGGCTTCGCGGCGGTCGCCGAGGCGGGCAATCAGGGGTATAATCTCCATCCCGATCCGCTGGCGCTGAAGCAATATTATGTCGGGCTGATCGATTCGGACGGCCACGGCACCCGTCAGCACTGGGCGCTGGGCGGCGAGATGCGCGTTCCGCTCTTCTCGATGCTCCAGTTGAGCGGCGCCGGCCGCTACGATCATTACAGCTTCGGCGGCTCCAGCATCGGCAAGTTCACCTACAATCTCGGCTACGAGTTCCGGCCGACCAAGACGTTGCTGTTCCGTGCCGCCTACGGCACCGGCTTCCGCGCGCCGGACCTGAACTATGTGTTCCGCGGCCCCGGCAACACGCATACCGGCGGGGTGGATTACTATCTGTGCCGTCAGGACGATCCGCACGCGACGGTCGGCGACTGCGCCGACGGCGATTATGGCGACGAGCATTTCCTCAACCACAAATCCGGCAATCGTCGCCTGCAGCCGGAGACGTCGGTTTCGGTCAACACCGGCGTGGTCTGGTCGCCGAACCGGCATTTCGACGTCTCGCTCGATTACTTCCGCGTCGCGATGAAGAACGAGGTCCTCGATCTCAACATCGACAACGTGTTGCGCGACGAAGCGGATTGCCGTCCCGACGGCGACGGCGTGACGCACCAGGATCCGAATTCACCGACCTGCCTCGACGCGATCGCGCGCGTCGATCGCTACACCAGTGGCGTGAACGCCGGGCATATCGAAGGCGTGCAGGTCATGCCGATCAACGTCGCCAAGGAGACGACGGACGGCATCGACGTGGCGGCGCACCTGCGCTTCGGCGCCGGCCGGGCCGGCAATTTCGAGCTGGGCGCCAGCTACACCTACGTGTTCAACCACACGATCCAGCAATATCCGGGCGATCCGGTGATCAGCGAGCTGGCGTTCGATAGCGATTATTACATCCCGCGTGACAAGGGCACGGCCTACATCACCTGGAGCCTGCCGCGCTTCTCGACGACGCTGACCGGTCTGCGGACCGGCAAGCTGCCCAATTACGACGAGGATGCCTACGTCAAGGCCAGCTATCTGTTCAATCTGTCGGTCCAGTACGACCTGACCGATCGTTTCCGCCTGTCGGGCACGATCGACAATCTGTTCGACCAGGCGCCGATCTACGACCCGACCTGGACCAGCTATCCTTATTACAACGGCTCCTGGTTCGACGGGGTGGGGCGGAGCTTCTACCTGCAGCTGACGTACAAGCTGGGCGGCTCCAAACTGTAACCTTTGCCGCGCATGAAACGGACGGGCCGGAGGCAACCCTTCGGCCCGTCACGCATTGGGGCGGGCATGAGCGAACATATCTCGGGCAAGGTCGTCGTCATCACCGGCGCCAGCAGCGGCTTGGGCGAGGCGGCGGCGCGCCTCCTCTCCCGGCAAGGCGCCAAACTGGCGATCGGCGCGCGGCGCAAGGATCGCCTCGACGAACTGGCGAAGGAACTCGGCGGCGACGTCGCCGTGGTCGAGACCGACGTGGTGCATCGCGATCAGGTCCAGGCTCTGGTCGATGCGGCGATCGAGCGCTTCGGGCGGATCGACGTGATGATCAACAACGCGGGGCTGATGCCGCTCTCGCCGCTCGATCGCCTGAAGATCGACGATTGGGACCGGATGATCGACGTCAACATCAAGGGCGTGCTGTACGGCATCGCCGCGGCACTGCCGGCGATGAAGGCGCAGAAATCGGGGCATTTCATCAATGTCTCGTCGGTCGCGGGGCATAAGGTGCGCCCCGGCTCGTCGGTCTATTCGGCGACCAAGCATGCGGTGCGCGCGCTGTCCGAAGGGCTGCGGCAGGAAGTGAAACCCTATGGCATCCGCACCACGATCATCTCGCCGGGCGCGGTCGATACCGAGCTGCCCGAGAGCGTGACCGAGCAGGACGTGAGCGAACGCGTCAAACAGACCTACGAGCAGGCGATCCCGGCGGATTCGTTCGCGCGCGCGGTGGCCTATGCGATCGGCCAGCCGGAGGACGTCGACATCAACGAGATCCTGTTCCGGCCGACCGCGCAGGAATATTGAACGCCCGCCGGTCCCGCTTCAGCCGCGCGGACGGAATCCGAGGGTAAAGATCGCGCCGCCCTCGGGCGCGTTCGCGGCCGAGACCGTGATCGCCATCGCGTCGGCGAACCCCTTGACGATCGCCAGCCCGAGCCCGCTACCGCCGAGCCGGTCGCTGCCGAGCCCCTGCGCGAAGGTTTCGAAGATGCGCGTCTCGCTGCCGGGATCGAGCCCGGGCCCGCGATCGCGCACCGACAGCAGCACCGCGTCGCGCGTGCGCTCACCCAGCACCGCGATCGCCTCGCTCCCGCCGTGGATCGCGGCATTGGCGAGCAGGTTGATCAGGATGTGGTGCAGCAGCACCGGATCGGCCTCGACCAGCGGCAGGTTGGCAGGGACGCGCAGATCGATGTGACGGCCGCGCAGCTGATCCTTCAGATCATGCACCGCGCCGGCGACGGCATCGGTCAGGTCCACCGCCTCGGGCGCGATCTTCAGCGCCCCCGCATCGATCCGCACCATGTCGAGCAGATTGTCGAGGAAGCGCCTGAGCCGCGCGATATCGGCGCGCGCCAGCGGCACGGCTTCCGTATCGGGATGCTGGCGTGCCAGCGCATCGACCGAAGCCGCGATCGCGGTGAGCGGGGTACGCAGATCGTGCCCGATCGAGGAGAGTAGCGCGGCGCGCAGCCGGTCACGCTCGCGCAGCACCGAGACGTCGCGCAACTGGTCTTCGAGCTTCAATCGCTCCTGCGCCAGTGCGGCCTGGCCGAGCAGGGTGGTGAGCAGCACCGCGCGCCCGGCGCCGACCGGATCGCCGCCTTGCCTGCCCGCCAGCCCGATCACGCCGAGCACGCCCAGCGAGGTCTTCAGCGGCTGGAATTGCCAGTCGGCCGCGACGAGCGTCGTAGTGCCGACGCCGGTGGCCTCGCCTCGGCTTAGCGCCCAATCGGCGGCGGCGCGCTCCACTGCCCCGAGCGGCGGCGCATACCGGGCAGGCGGTGTATATCCCGGCGGGCGTCTATCGCGTCAGCACGGAACTGCGCGTCGCCAACAACGCCACGACGATCTACGGCACCACCGCGTCCACCACATCGATCGTGCAGACCAACGCCAAGGCGCACATCTTTCACATCGCAAACGGCGGCAATCCGATCGACCGGATCGAACTGCGCGATCTCGAGCTGCTCTATTCGACGCCCAAGCCGACCGGCTTCGCGATCCTGTGCGAGACGTGCTGGCGGACGCACTTCCGTCACCTCAATATCGGTCGCGCCGGCGATCATTTATACATGGGCACGGGCATCTGGGTGCAGGGCGGCAATCAGGTGCTGCTCGACGACAGCATCATCACCCAGGCGACCGCGCAGGGCCTCTATTTCGCGCGCGTCGGCGATGTCATCATGTCGAATGTCGAGGTGAACCAGCCCGACGACAGTACCAGCTCGGTCGGCGTGGTGTTCGATACCGGCGTCGGCGGCATCTATGCGACCAACGTCAACGTGACCGGCGGGCATACCGGCTTCCTGTTCGAGAATACCGGCAACCAGGCCAAGCCCAATTTCGGCTTCTTCACCAACTGTCTCGCGGACACGCTCAACGGCGTGGGCTGGAATTTCCAGTCGGCGCTGTCGATGCGGCTGACCAACAGCTGGGCGGCGACCGCCAAGGTCTATGGCATGATCGTCAAGGACGTGCAGGGGCTGAGCATCACCGATTCGCGAATCTACAATAACGGCGCCGAGGGCATCCTGATGCAGGCGGGCGCGACCGATGTGACGATCAAGGATTCGACCGTCACCGGCAATTCGCGCCTCGCGCCCAATGCCCATGCCGGGATCGACATCGCCGCGGGCGTGAGCGACTTCCAGATCCTCGGCAACACGATCGGATCGGCCGACGGCTTCGGCAATTCGCAATCCTATGGCGTGATCGTCGCGCCCGGCGCGAGCGACAACTACATGATCTCGGGCAATGCGATGCGGAAGAACATGAGCGGCGAGATGCGGAACGGTGCGACCGGCGGCAACAAGGTCGTCGCCGACAATCTCTGAGGGGGAGCGGGCCCATGCGGGTGATCGATACGCACGCGCATTTCTGGGACGTCGAGGCGATCGACTATCCCTGGATCGAGCAGGGCTCGCCGTTCGATCGCAGCTTCACGCTGCAGGACTATCAGCGCGCCTCGGCGGGCGTGCCCATCGAGCGGATGGTGTTCGTCGAATGCGACGCGCATCCGCGCTGCTCGGTGATGGAGGGGTCGTGGGTCGCGGGGCTCGCCGAGATCGATCCACGCATTCAGGGCATCGTCGCGCGCGTTTCGCTGCTCGACGAGATCGCGCCCGCGACGTTAGAGGCGGTGAGCGCGATGCCCTTGGTGCGCGGCATCCGCGACAACATCCAGAACAACCCGCCGGGTTTCGCGGTGCAACCGGGCTTCGTCGCGGGCGTGCGCGAGGCGCATCGGCGCGGGCTGCATTTCGAGCTCTGCCTCAAGCACGACCAGCTCGGTGAGACGATCGAGCTGGTGACAATGTGCCCGGACGGTCAATTCGTGCTCGATCATTGCGCCAAGCCGGGCATCGCCGCAGGTCTGCGCGAGCCGTGGCACACGCAGATGCGCGAGCTGGCCGCGCTGCCCAACGTCGTCTGCAAGATATCGGGGCTGATCACCGAGGCGGACTGGGCCGGCTGGGCGCCGGACGAGATCCTCTGGTATGCCCGCACCGCCGCCGAGGCGTTCGGCCCCGAGCGCATCATGTATGGCTCCGACTGGCCGGTCAGCGAGGTCGCAGGCGGGTATATGGCATGGTTCAGGCTCGCCGAAGCGCTTGCCGCGAACTGGAGCGAAACCGATCGCGAGCGCTTCTTCTCGCGCAATGCCGAGCGCGTCTATCGCCTGGTCAATTGAAAGCTCTCGCTATCCCCTTTTCGTGCCGTGAAGCGTCGCGTAGAGTTGTCGTAGCCGCAAGGTGCGCGGCGCATGGGAATTCGAGAGTAAGAATGCCAAGAGGCAAGGCAGCGGAAAAGACTACGGCCTATCACGCGCCGGCATTGGAAAAGGGGCTCGACATCCTCGAGCTGCTCTCGACCGTCACCAAGCCGATGGGGCTTTCCGAAATCTCGCAGGCCGTCGGGCGATCGAAGAGCGAGATCTTCCGCATGCTCCACGTGCTCGAGCGCCGCCGCTATCTCGAGCGCGCGCCGGGTACCGATAATTATCAGCTCACCAATCACCTGTTCCTGCTCGGCATGGAGCGGCCCTTGCTCAAGGGCCTGCTCGATATCGCGCTGCCGATGATGCACGAATTGTCCGACGCGACGCAGCAGGCCTGCCATCTCGTCGTGCCGTCCGAGGAATGGATGGTGGTGATCGCGCGGATCGATCCGCCGGCCGAACTCGGGCTGGTGGTGCGGATCGGCCATCGCCGCCCGATCCTGTCCGCGACGTCCGGGCTGGTGCTCACCGCGTTCCAGCCGCCGGCGCTGCAGCAACGCTGGCTCGAGGATTTTGGCGCGGCGCTGTCGGTGAAGGAGCGCAAGGCGCTCCCGGCCAGCCTCGCCGTGATCGCCGCGGACGGGATCGCGGCGATCGACAGCACGGTCGTGCCGGGCGTGACCGACGTTTCCTGCCCGATCCTGCACAATGGCGCGGCGGTGGCGGCGCTGACCATTCCGTTCATGAACCTGACGGACGTGCCGATCTCGCGCGACAAGGCGGCCGCGTCGCTGCGCCAGACGGTGGAGGCGATCGCCGCGCGGCTCTGATCGCCTCCGCTCCGGGCGTTTCAGGCGGCGAACACCTGCTGGTGCTGGCTGCCCAGTCGCTCGATGCCCAGCGTGATCTCGTCTCCCGGCTTCAGGAACCACGGCTCGGGCTTTTGCCCCATGCCGACGCCGGGCGGCGTGCCGGTGGTGATGATGTCGCCGGGCAGCAGGGTCATGAAGTGCGAGATGTAGGAGACGAGCTTCGCCACCCCGAAGATCATCGTGGCGGTGTTGCCGTCCTGCATCCGGCGGCCATTGACCTCCAGCCACATCGCCAGCGTCTGCGGATCCCCGACCTCGTCGCCCGTCACCAGCCAGGGCCCGACGGGGCCGAAGGTCGGGCAGCCCTTGCCCTTGTCCCAGGTGCCGCCGCGCTCAATCTGGAATTCGCGCTCGGACACATCGTTGACGACGCAATAGCCCGCGACATGCGCCAGCGCACCGGCTTCCGAAACATAGGAGGCCGTCGATCCGATCACGACGCCCAATTCGACTTCCCAATCGGTCTTCTTCGATCCGCGCGGGATCGTGACCGGATCGTCCGGCCCCTGGATGCAACTGACCGCCTTGGTGAACAGGATCGGCTCGGCCGGGATCGCCTGGCCGGTTTCGTGCGCGTGATCCGAATAATTGAGGCCGACCGCGATGAACTGCCGCGTGCCCGTTATCGGGGGGCCAAAGCGCCCCGGCGCTTCGACCAGCGGCAGGCCGGCAGGATCGATCGCTGCGAGTTCGCGTAGCCGCTCTGGTGACAGGTTAGCAGGACCGATATCGGCGATGACGCCGGACAGGTCGCGGACATTGTCGTCGGCGTCGATCAGGCCGGGCTTTTCCGATCCCGCATGGCCGTAGCGGCAGAGTCTCATATGTCATCTCCTGATAGGTCAGCCGTGCGCGGCGTGATCGCGGTGCGGCGAGGTATGGCCGATCCCGGGGTTGAAGCAATTGGCAGGATCGAGCGAGCGATAGAAATCGGCCAGTACCGGCGGCGCGCGGTACATATGCCCGACATTGTGCTCCGCCGGGTAACGGGCGCCGCGCACGTCGAGCGCCTCGAGCATCCGGTTCTTCAGCGCAGCGACGTCTTCGCCCTTCGCGACGATGTAATCCTGGTGCAGCACGTGGCACAGGAAGTGGCCGTAATAGATCCGGTGAACCAGCTTGCTTGCGATCTCGGGCGGGAGCGTTTCGAACCAGTCGCGATCGTTGCGGCGCAGCGCGATGTCGAGCGGCAGGATGCCGGCAACCCGATCCGGATGGATCGCTTCGTAGCGCGCCGCGGCGCCGGCGGTGACGAAGCGGTGCAGGAATGCCTTGCGCGCCTCGGCCTCGGTGCATTCGTAGACGTCGGCGTCGGCGTGCTCCGCCTGCCAGCGTGCCAACGCGGTCCGCGTGTCGGACGCCATGTCTTCCGGGATCTTGAGCAGGAGATGGTGTGCGAAGCGTGCGCGCCATGCACGCAGGCGCTTGGGCAGATGATCGGGCGACAGCCGGCCCGCGGCATGGAGCAGCCGGTCGACCATATTGGCGGGCAGCCAGCGTTGCCGGGCAAGAAAGGCATCGAGGCGGGTCTTGAGCGCGAAGAAGGCAGGCAGCCGATCGGTTCCGAGCCGTTCGATCAGCAGGAACTGGTCCTTGCCGTATCGGTCGGCGATGTCGAACGCTTCGGCATGCATATATTCGGCCGCGATCGGCAAGGCGGCGTCGCCCCGAAGCAACGTCCTGCGCAAGTCCGCCAGGCTGGCGGGATCGTTGCAGCCGATATGAAAGGTGCGCGTGGCGCGCTCGAGCGGGAACGTGTCGAGCCGCACGGCGAACACCGCCAGCTTCCCCGCGCTCCCCGATGCCTCGAACAGGCAGCGGGGATCGGCATTGTGCCGTGCCGGCGTATCGGCATCGATCTGACGCACCTGTCGTGCATAGGCCGTGTCGCTTGCCGCGCGATCGGCGGGCTTGCCGGGGCGGTGATCGAAATCGCCGCGATCGAGGCGTTCGAGCATCGCGACGGGATCGTTTCCGAGATCGATGCCCAGATGGTTGACGAGCTCCAGCCCGCCGCCCGGCGTCGAACGGGCGAAGAGCGCGCACTGCGTATAGGCGACGCCGCGCCGCACCAGCGATCCGCCCGAATTGTTGCAGACACCGCCGATCACCGAAGCGCCGAAGCAGGAAGAGCCGATGACGGAATGCGGTTCGCGGCCCAGCGGGCGCAGCATCTGCTCGAGCGCGTTGAGCGTTGCCCCCGGGAAACACACGACCTGATCGCCACCATGGATCGGCACGATGCTCCTGATCCGCATCACGTTGATGATCACCACGGGGCGATCATATCCTGCCGGATCGGGCGTGGATCCGCCGGTCAATCCGGTATTCGCCGCCTGCACGATCAGCGCCAAGTCGTGAGCCACGCAGCGTTCGAGGACATGCCAGAATTCCAGCAAGGTTCCCGGTCGAACGACGCAGGCCGCGGCGCCCGCGCCCGACCGGAACCCGCGGCGATAGGCGAGCGTCGCATCCGGCCCGAGAATGACGTGGCGCCTGCCGGCGATCCCTGTCAAATCCCGCAGCAGCGCATCGGACAGAACCGGGCATTCGGTCATCGGTGATCCAGAAAAGTGGCCGTGCGGAGGCAGTTCGGATCGCATATGGAATATCGTTTTGTCAATAAATCAAAGTCGCGTGTTTGATACGTGCCCGCGGAACAGCCTACCGCTCCGCGCTCCGATTCCTGATTAAGCTTCGATCTCGCATGAGAAAATGGCGCACCCGACATGAAGGCGATGGGCACTCAGATTATTGGGAAATTTCGATCGCTCGCCGAGCTGATCAACGCTAGATGCCTGCAGCGAGGCGTCCGCGACGCGGGTGCAAACCATAGCGCAGCTCGATCCCTCTACCGAGATTTGCTAATCGGCACTCCGCCGGTGGAATTCTACGTGAAACAGGACGGCCCCCAGCGGCTCCACGCGATGCACGATGGTCGGTTCGATAACGGCAGCCGTCGCGGGGGTAAGGATCGTTTCCGAACCCGGCTTGCGCGGATCGGTCACGACATAGCGCAGCTGGCCCTGCTCGACGCGGATCACGCCCCAGATGCCCTGCTTCGTGGAATGGTCCTGCAACAAGGCGCCAGGCACGTTCGCGTCGGTGAAGCTCGGCGTGCGCTTGTAGCATTCGACGCCGTCGGGCAGCGGCATCATCATGCGGCGTCCCTGTCGCGATAGAATTGAACGCCCAGTTGCAGGCTCTCAGCGATTCGATCCGCTCGCTCCTGGAAAGCGATCGCCAGTTCCGGTGGGAGCAATTCGTCGCTGGTATGCTCCCACAGCGTCAGCCAGCGCTCGAAATTCTCCGGCTTCATGTGCCGTTCGTGGCGGACGTGCGCGACCATCGGCTGGCCCTTGTAGCGGCCGCTGAGCATCACCGAAGACCAGAACGCGGTCAGCTTTTCGAGATGATGCGGCCAATCCTCGATCGCGCCATCGAAGATCGGACCGAGCACCGGGTCCTGCCGAACGCGCGCGTAAAAAGCCGGCACCAGCCGGGCGATATGGTCTTCGGTGAGTTTCGTCGTCATCGTGTCCGGCCTAAGAATAGAGTGGCAGATGAGGCCGGGCGCGGGGGCGATAATCTGCCCCGCGCCCATGGGCCGTTCCGGGTCATGCGACCTTCTTCCAGATCGGCTCGAGCGCCACGTGCGGGGGGCAGTCCGCCACTGCGCCGCTCGGCAGGCCGCCAAGCTCGTTCGCGAAACCGTGGTTGACGTCGCGGTGGTGCGCTTCATCGGCACGGACCACGAGCACCACGTCGCGCAGCGTCGCCACGTCGGGCAGGCCCCAATAGCGCTTGGCGATGTCGGGCGCGGCCACGTTCTTGCTACGGCCCTCGTCGATCTCGGCGAGATAGTGGGTGTAGCTGATCACCGCCTCTTCCTCGAAATAGCCGACGACACGGTGGGCGGTCTTGGAGCTGACGAGATAGAGGGCGAAGAAAAACAGGTAGAACACCCATTGCACGCCGATGATCACCGCACGCTCGAACCAGGTCGGCTTGGCGATCTCGATGAACGTCATCAGGTGCATGCGCTCATTCTCGGCTTCGTCCATGCTCGCCGTCGCGCTCGGTGCAGGGATACGCATCGTCTTCGCGGCGGAACTGGGCCAGCGGGCGACCTACATCTTCTTCGTGCCCGCAGTGGTCGTCGCGAGCGCACTGTCCGGCTTGCGCGCGGGCTTGCTGGCGAATCTGGCGGGGGCGGCCGCGGGGCTGTGGTGCGATCGCCTGCTTGGGCCGATCGCCGTGCCGAGCCTGATCGCCGCCGGCGCGTTCGTGGCGATCGGATGCGCAGTGGCACTCGGTGGCGAGTGGTTCCAGCGCGCGCGGGCCGAAGCCGAAACGGTGACTGCGGGGCTCGCACGGCGCGAGGCACATCTGCGTTCGATGCTCGACACGGTGCCCGATGCGATCGTGGTGATCGACGATGGCGGCATCATCCGCGACTTCAGCCCGGCCGCCCAGCGCATGTTCGGCTGGGAAGCCGAAGAAGTTCGCGGGTGCAACGTCAACATGCTGATGCCCGATCCGTATCGGAGCGCGCATGACGGCTATCTCCAGCGCTATTATAAGACGGGTGAGAAGCGGATCATCGGCAAGGGCCGGGTGGTGGTGGGGCAGCGCAAGGACGGCTCGACCTTCCCGTTGGAGCTCGCGGTAGGCGAGATGAACGTCGCCGGACTGCGCCACTTCACCGGATTCATTCGCGATCTTACCGAGCGCCAGCAGGCCGAGGCGCGGCTGCAGGAGCTGCAGAACGAACTGGTCCACGTCTCGCGTCTGACCGCGCTGGGCGAAATGGCCTCGGCGCTGGCGCACGAACTCAACCAGCCGCTGTCGGCGATATCGAATTATCTCAAGGGCAGGCTCGGACGCTGGCCATCCAGGCGCTCGCCGAAGTGTCCAAGGGCAATGATCCGCTCGAAAACCGGAACAGTGCCCGCAAAGCGATCTCGGTGAAGGAGCTTTGCGAACTGTATATCGCGGATTTGGAGGCCGGTCGGATTCTCGGCAAGGGCGGCCGCCCCAAGAAGACCAGCACCAAGATCACGGACCTTGGCCGGATCAATCGGCACATCATTCCGCTCATCGGTTCGAAGCGCGTCACGCACGTCACCAAGGCGGACGTGACGGCAATGATGAAGGACGTGATGACCGGCAAGACGCGAACCAGCGAGAAAACGAAGAAGCTGCGCGGCAAGTCGATCGTTCGGGGTGGATTTGGCGCCGCGAGCCGCACGGTTGGGCTGCTCGGCGGCATCTTCAGCTATGCGCGCGACGAGTTGGGCATCATCGAGGTCAATCCCGCGCATGGCGTTCGCAAGCCGAAGGACGTGGTGCGGAAGCGGCGGCTGACCGAGGAGGAGTATCGGACCCTTGGCCGTATCCTCGCCAAAGCTGCCGCTGACGAACGCTATACGCGCAGGCTCGGCGTGGCGCAATCGACGCTGAGCCACACGATCAAACAGCTCGAAGCGCGCATGGGCATAAGGCTCCTCACGCGCACCACCCGCAACGTCGCCCCGACCGCCGCTGGAGCAAGGTTGCTCGCGACGCTCGCCCCGCGCATCGCGGAAATCGAGGAGGAGATCGCCTCGCTGACCGCGCTTGGCGAAAAACCGTCAGGCTCGATCAGGCTCACCCTG
>Ga0153956_1001341_pt1 | contig 22063 bp, 25 predicted proteins | sample TSFL040MetaG_FD_104704 | JGI IMG/M metagenome (GOLD analysis project Ga0153956, IMG submission 104704) | Attine ant fungus gardens microbial communities from Florida, USA - TSFL040 MetaG | ecosystem: Host-associated > Fungi > Mycelium > Unclassified | place: USA: Florida, Wekiwa Springs... | reverse complement strand
TCGGCCGGCACGTCCTTCTTGATCTTGGCGATCGCGGCTTCGAGGTCCGGCGTCGTCTTCTCGGTGAAGGAGATGACGCGAAGATAGCCGACATCGCCGCCTTCGACATGCGACTTGACGGCGGCAACCGCGATCACGTCACGGATGATGGTAAGCTCGATCGGCTTGTCGACGCCCTTGCGCATCAGCGTGAGCTTGATCGGCGTCTTGACGGCGCCGCGCATCTTTTCGACAGCGTCTTCGAGCTTCAGGCCGCGAACGGATTGGCCGTCGATCGCGGTGATGTAGTCGCCGGCCAGCACGCCGGCCTTGGCGGCGGGCGTGTCGTCGATCGGCGTGATGACCTTGACGAGGTCGTCTTCCATCGTGACTTCGATGCCGAGACCGCCGAACTCACCCTTGGTCTGGGTGCGCATGTCTTCGGCATCCTTGGCATTCATGTAGCTCGAATGCGGATCGAGCGAGGTGAGCATGCCGTTGATGGCGGCCTCGATCAGCTTGTCTTCCTGCGGCGGCGTCACATATTGCGCGCGCACGCGCTCGAAGACGTCGCCGAAAATCGACAATTCCTTGTAGGTCGAGGCACTGGCGGCTTCCGCCGGTACCCCCGCGGAGTAAATGACGCTCATCGCGGTCGCACCCATCAGTGCGCCGACGAGAACGAGAGATGCCCTACGTATCATTGCGTGCCTTTCCAGTCTCCTTGGAGGTCCACCAGGGTCGGGAATCGACCGGCTTTCCGTCTTTTCGAAATTCAATGTAAAGCGTTGGCCGATCCGTTTCCAGCGCCAAAGCGGTCGCGCTCGCGACTCTTTTTGCGCCCATCACAGCAAGCGGTTCGCCGGCGAAGACGAACTTGCCCTGCCTTGTCTTGATCGCATCCATCCCGGAAAGCACCATGTGATAGCCATCCCCCGTGTCGAGGATGATCATCTGGCCGTAGCTGCGGAAGGCGCCGGCAAAAACCACCAGCCCGTCTGCGGGCGCCGTTACCAGCGCGCCCGGTCCGGTTGCCACCGTCGCGCCCATCGCCTCATGCCCGGTGCCGTCGTCATCGCCGAACTGGCGGATGATGTCGCCGGATACGGGCAGCTCCAGCTTCTGCTTCAAGTCGGAGAAAGCATATGCTGGGGCAATGCGGTTTTTATCGGGCACCCCGCTTTCGGCAAGGGCCTTGGCCTGCTCGCGCTGCTGATCGGTCAGAAGCCGTTGCCGCTCCTCTTCCGCGCGCGCGGCGGCGGCCGCGTCGCGGATCGAGCCGATCTGGCTTTCGAGCGAGGCGACAAGGCCTTCGAGGCTGGTCGCCTGGCTTGCCAGCTCCTCGGAGCGCTTGCGTTCGGCGTCCAGTTCGGCGGTGTTGACGCGGCTGTGCTTGTCGTTTTCGGCAATCAGCAGGTCCATGCGCCGCTCTTCTTCCAGGCTGTTCGTCATGGTGGCGGTGAGGCTTGCCTTTTCCTTATCCGCGCTTGCTTGCAGCGAGACGAGCGCCCCGAGATCGGCGATCAGCTTGTCCGTTTCCTTGCGCATGCCGGGAACGACGGCGCCGAGCAGGATGGCGCTGCGAACCGAGGCAAGCGCATCCTCCGGCGTCACCAGCAGTGCGGGCGGCGGGTTGCGTCCCATGCGCTCGAGGGCGGCGAGCACTTCGGCCAAAAGGCCGCGGCGCTCATGCAGCGATCGGCGGATGCCGTCTTCCTTCACCTTGAGGTCGGTGATCTTCGCTTCGCTCTCGCGGATTTGCTGGTCCATGGCCTTGCGGCGGGTGGCGGAGTCGATCAGCGCCTGGCGCAGGCTGGCGCTGCTCTTGTCGAGCGCGGCGATGCTGTCCTGCAGTTGCCTCGCCTTCTCGTCGGAGAGATTGATCGTCTGCGAAAGCGCCTCCAGCTCCTTGCGGGTCTGGTCTCGCTTTTCCGCAAGATCGGCGGCGGGATCGGCGGGGGGCGTTGCGGATGCGGCGGGCGTCTGCGTACCGTCCGCCGGTGGCGGCGCTGCCGTTTCCTGCGCGGAGACAGGCCGAACTGGTGCCAGGACGCTCGACAGACAAACGGCCGCGCCCAGTCCTGCGGCAAGCGGCGTCAGGAGCAGTCGCGAAGGCGTGGTGGCGGCTCGTTTCATCAAGGGGTTCAACCGGGGATTCGCACGGCGCGGACCCTAAGCCAATTTTCAGCGGTTCGCCAAGGATGATTGCCGTTTTTGCGTCAGAATCAAGACAAGCCTCCGTGAGTGCCCCTCTGTGAGCGGTGCCAATCAGACGCGATGGTAGGGATGGCCGGAGAGGATGGTGACGGCGCGATAGAGCTGCTCAGCGATCAGGATGCGCACGAGCTGGTGCGGCCAGGTCATCTTGCCGAGGCAGATGGTGGCGTCGGCGCGGTCGTAAAGGGCGGGATCGAGGCCGTCGGCGCCGCCGATGGCGATCGTCAGGTCGCGCTTGCCCTGGTCGCGATAGTCGCCGACGAGATTTGCGAAGGCTTCGCTGTCGAGCGCCTTGCCGCGCTCGTCGAGCAGGATCAGCACCCCGGCGTCGGGCAGCGACTTGAGAAGCAACGCTGCTTCCTCGCGCTTGCGGGTATCGCTGTTGGAGGCGCGGCTTTCGGCCACTTCCGCGACCTTCGACAGTTCCAGCCCGATCGCAGGCCCGGCTTTCGCGAAGCGGTCCAGATAACGCGCCGCAAGATCCTTTTCAGGGCCGGCTTTCAACCGGCCCACCGCAAAAAGACCAATCCGCATTGCCGCTCCTCGTCATGCCACGAACCGTGGCGGCCAAATCCATCCATGGCCGGAAGGTCGCCCTCCGGTCATCCGGGACCGCAGTGCCGGTTCGCGTCTAGAGCATTTCCGCTTTTCTTCGAATCGCGAAAACGCTCTATTCCTTTGTTTTTACGCAATTCCGGGCGCAAAACCGCTTCACACTTTTGCTGGAATTGCTCTAGGAACCGGTCAGTGCAGCGTGTTCTCTTCGATATCCGGCGCGGCCCACATCTTCTCGATGTTGTAGAACTCGCGGATTTCCGGACGGAACACGTGGATAATGATGTCGCCGGTGTCGATCAAGACCCAGTCGCCGCCGTCGAGGCCTTCGACGCGGGCATTGCCCAGGCCGTCTTCCTTCAGGTCGGTGGTGAGATGATCGGCAATTGCCAGCACATGCCGGTTCGAGCGTCCCGAGACCACGACCATGTAGTCTCCAAGCGCGGATTTTCCGGCAATGTCGATGGTGACGATATCTTCAGCTTTGGAATCCTCGAGGCTGGCGAGGACGGCTTGCAGGGCGCGGGCGGCGGCATCGGCGCCACGTTCCGGGCTCTTCGGGAGCGCGATGGCCGCTCTCCCCTTGGCGTGTACTGTTGTCAGTGCTTTTCCTTTCTTCGCAGTAACAGAACAGGCGCATGGTGATCCGAAGCAAATTCAAATCACCTGATAAAGATAGGCACCAAACCCTCACGGTTTCAAGACATGCGCCCGTAAAGTGCCGGCCGGACCGGCGCTGCAAACACTATTTGTCGCCGCATCGTCATCAACGACACACAAAAGCTTGTTCCCGGCCGCTGTCCGGCACTTGAGCGGGCTGTATACAGACGCCGAAGGCGCGCGTATAGACGGGGGACTATCCTTACCGCAGCCGCGCCTATGACCAAGCCCTCCGACACCCTCGCCCTCGTGCTTCGCATCGACTTCCCGAAGGGAAGCCGGCTCGGGCGCGGCAAGATGGAGCTTCTGGAGCATATTCGCGAGACCGGCTCGATTTCCGCCGCCGGCCGCGCCATGGACATGTCCTATCGCCGCGCCTGGCTTCTGATCAGCGAACTCAACGGCATGTTCCGCACGCCCGTCGTCGAATCCCAGCGTGGCGGCCAGAGGGGCGGCGGGGCGGCACTCACCGCCTTCGGCGAGGAACTGCTCGCACGTTTCCGTGGCATGGAGGCGGCGGCGCGGGATGCGATGGCCGGCGATCTCGACTGGCTGGAGGCGCAGCGAAATCCCGATGCGGACGTCAGCGCGGCAAGCGAGGAGCATTGACGGCGGGCGCTAGGTTTCGAGCGCCACGGTCTTGATGACCGCATAGACGGGTTTGCCGACGGCAAGCGCCAGCCGCTCGCGGGAAAGCTGCGTGATACGCGACAGCACCGGGTCGCCGCCGCAATCGACCCGCACCTCGACCATGCCCTCCTCCAGATCGCCGATTTCGGCAATCACGCCTTCGAGGATGTTAAGCGCGCTCAGGCCCTCCGGCTTCACCGTCGCCAGCATGACGTCGCGGGCGGGGATGTGGACGCGCACGGGGCTGCCAGGTCTGAGCGATTTTCCCGGAAGGTAGAGCCTTACGCTCTTCAGCGCGACGACGGTCAGGCCATGCGCGGGCGTGGAACTTTCCACGCGTCCCTCGATCAGCGCGCCTGCTTCGCGCCGGTCCGGCGCCTCGGCAAGTGCGGGGCGGCTCAGTACGTCGACGACCGGGCCGACCGCTTCGACATGGCCGTCCCGCAGCACGACCACACGGTTCGCAAGCCGGGCCACTTCCGCCAGCGAATGGCTGACATAGACGATCGGTATCTTCGTCTCGTCGCGCAGGCGCTCCAGATAGGGCAAGATTTCCGCCTTGCGGGCGTCGTCGAGCGCGCTTAGCGGCTCGTCCATCAGGAGCAGGTGCGGGCGAGAGAGCAGCGCCCGGCCGATCGCCACGCGGCTCTTCTCGCCGCCCGACAATTTGCCGGGCTTGCGGTCGAGCAGCGCGCCGATGCCGAGCATGCCGACGATGCGCTCCAGGCTTTCCGGGCTTTCGGCCTTCGGCGCGAACCAGGCGCCGTATTGCAGGTTCTGGCGCACCGAGAGATGCGGGAAAAGCCGCGCTTCCTGGAAGACGCAGCCGAAACGGCGGCGATGGCGGGGAACGAAAATGCCCTTGTCGGTATCGACCAGCGTTGCGCCGTTCAGCGTCACGAGGCCCTTATCCGGCCGTGCGAGGCCCGCGATGATGCGGATCATCGAGGTCTTGCCCGAACCCGACCGCCCGAACAGCGCCGTCACCCCGCTCTCGGAGGTGAAGGCGGCATCGAGGGCGAAGCTGCCGAGCTTGTGTCGGACGTCGACCGTGAGCGTCATTCGAATTCCACCCTGCGGCCGACAAGGCGGGCGAGCGCTTCGGAGGCGAGAAGGGCGGCCATGGAAATGACGACCGAGACCATCGTCAGCCGCAAGGCGCCGGCATCGCCGCCCGGAATCTGCGTGAAGGTGTAGATCGCCGAGGAGAGCGTCTGCGTTTCGCCCGGAATGTTCGAGACGAAGGTGATGGTCGCGCCGAATTCACCCATGGCCTTGGCGAAGGAAAGGATCATGCCGGCGATGATGCCGGGAAGGGCAAGCGGCAGCGTCACGGTCAGAAACACGAAGAGCGGGCCGGCGCCGAGCGTCCCGGCCGCTTCCTCCAGCCGCTTGTCGATCGCCTCGATCGAGAGCCGGATGCTCCGCACCATCAGCGGAAAACCCATGACGGCGCAGGCGAGTGCCGCGCCGGTCCAGCGGAAGGAGAAGACGATGCCGAAATGCTGGTCGAGAAAGGCGCCGATCGGCCCCTTTCTGCCGAAGAGGATGAGAAGAACGAAGCCGGTGACGACCGGCGGCAGGATGAGCGGCAGATGGATGACGCCGTTCAGCAGCGATTTGCCCGGAAACCGGCCGCGCGCCAGAAGCAGCGCCGCGAGAATGCCGAGAGGCAGGCTTGCCAGCATGGCGACCGTCGAGACGCGCAGACTGAGCAGGATTGCCGTCCACTCGTCGCTGCTGAGCCCCAATGCGTTCAAAGACTGCCTCTCATATCGCGGCCGGTGGCCGGCCGCTCATCACTTCAGGACGGTGAAGCCTTCATGTTCGAAGAACGGCTTAGCCTTATCCGATTTCAGGAAGTCGAAATAGGCTCTCGCATCCGGATTGCTGCTCGTCGCCATCAGCGCGGCCGGGTAGATGATCGGCGGATGGCTGCTTGCGGGGAAGGTGCCGACGATGGCGACGCCCGGATCGGCCGAGACATCGGTCTGGTAGACGATGCCGAGCGGCGCTTCGCCGCGCGATACGAGGGCAAGCGCGGCGCGCACGCTTTCTGCGCCGGCGATCTTGTTTTCGACCGAGGACCAGAGACCGAGCGACTCAAGCGCCGCCTTGCCGTATTTGCCGGCCGGCACCGATTTGACCTCGCCCATCGCCAGGCGGCCGTCACCGAGAAGAGCGGCGAGGTCGAGGCCCTTTGCGATCTCCACCGGCTTGGCCTTGTCCTTGGCGGCGACCAGTACGATGCGGTTTCCGAGCAGGTTGACGCGGCTGTCTTCCTTGATCAGCTCTTTCTTGGCGACATAATCCATCCAGTCGAGGTCGGCGGAAATGAAGATATCGGCCGGCGCTCCGCCTTCGAGCTGCTTGGCAAGTGCTGAACTCGCGGCATAGGAGGCCGCCACCTCCGCGCCGCCGTCCTTGGTCCAGGCGGCATTGGCGTTATCGAGAGCGTTTTTCAGGCTCGCGGCGGCGAAAACCGTGATCTTCTCGGCGGCGTTGGCCGGCGCGGCGGCCGCGGCAAGGCCGAGCCAGAGCGCGGAAACCAAAGCAGTTGCAATTTTGATCCATGGATGGCGACGCGCCATTTGAATGACCCCCAGCACTATCGAGATATTTGAAGGAATATAACGATCGATCGGCGATGGCTAGGGATATGTTCGGAAAAATATATCGTAAGTCTATGAATTTTATGGTCTTTGTTTGGAACCCTTACGCATTCGCTGTATGCATGGCTGAACGCGGCGTGCCCGGCAGGAAAGTCGAAGGTCGATAATTTAAAGCGATTTGGCTGGCTGCATTCCCATAATATCCACAAATATTGCGCGCAATTGAGAGAGCCGGCGGGCCGAAGGAGAAACTTTTGTGCAGCGTCGGTCGACAGCTATGCCATGGATGCATTGCTGCATTGCACTATCGGCGCTTCCGTCCCGTGTCGGCTGTGGTAAAACACAAGCATCGAAGCGGCGTTCTCCTCCTCCCAAAGCTGCTTCGATTGGATCGGCAACACTCCTCCTCCCAGTTGCCGATCAGGTTTGAAGGCCCGACGGATCTCCTCCCCCGTCGGGCTTTTCAATTTTCAGCTCCCGAAAAGACAGGCCTTTACTGCGCGGCGCGCAATTCCGTCGAGCTGAGAGCCGACCGGCGTCCGTGAATGAAGGTCCAGGCGGGCGCCCGCCGCTTCCAGAGCACGCGCGCGTCGTCCTCGTCCACGCGGGCAAAGGCGAAGGTCTTGGCCATCTTCGCCGAAAGATAGGTGAGCGTGGAACCGGGGCGATCGATCACCGCGATCGGGAAGGTGCAGGCGATCTCCTGCCATTTCTGCCATTTGTGGAAGGTGCCGAGGCTGTCGGCGCCCATGATCCAGATGAAATGCACATGCGGATTGCGCGCCTTCACATAGGCGAGCGTATCGGCGGTGAAGCTTGTCGCAAGCGACTGTTCGAAGGCTGTGACCTGAATACGGGGATCGCTGGTCAGCGCCTCGCTGAGCGCGATCCGTTCGGCAAGCGGGGCAAGCTCGTTGCGGCTTTTCAGCGGATTTCCCGGCGTGACGATCCACCAGAGCCGGTCGAGCCCGAGCCGCCGCAGCGCGATTTCCGCGACGAGCGCGTGGCCGGGATGCGGCGGATTGAAGGAGCCGCCGAACAGCCCCACCACCATGCCCCGCTCGGCATGCGGCATGCGAAGGTAGCGGGCATCGAGCGGGGCTGCTGCGGTCACGTCAGGGCCGTATCTGTCCGTTGCCGTGGACGCGGTATTTGAAGGACGTCAGCTGCTCGACGCCGACCGGCCCGCGCGCATGCATCTTGCCGGTGGCAATCCCGATTTCCGCGCCCATGCCGAACTCGCCGCCGTCGGCGAACTGCGTCGAGGCGTTGTGCAGCAGGATCGCCGAATCGATTTCCGTAAAGAAGCGCGCGACCACGGCCGGGTCCTCGGCGATCACCGCCTCGGTATGATGCGACGAATAGGTGCCGATGTGCTCGATGGCGCCGGAAATGCCGTCGACCAGCGTCACGGCGATGACCGCGTCGAGATATTCCGTCGACCAGTCTTCCTCGCTTGCCAGTTTCGTGCCGGGAACGTGGGCGAGGACGTCGGCCGAACCGCGGATTTCGCAGCCGGCGGCGGCAAGCGCTGCGACCAGCGGCTTCAGATGGGTCGAGGCGGCGGCGCGGTCGATCAGCAGCGTTTCCGCCGCGCCGCAGACGCCGGTGCGGCGCATCTTGGCGTTGACGATGATCCGCCGCGCCATGTCGAGATCGGCGGACGCATCGACATAGACGTGGCAGAGGCCCTCGAGATGGGCGAAGACCGGCACGCGCGCCTCGCTTTGGACGCGCGCGACAAGGCTTTTGCCGCCGCGGGGCACGATGACGTCGATCGCCCCGTCAAGGCCGCGCAGCATGGCGCCGACGGCGGCGCGGTCGTTGGTCGGCACGAGCTGGATGGCATGTTCCGGAAGCCCGGCCGCCTTCAGCCCCTCCACGAGGCAGGCATGGATCGCGTTGGACGAGCGGCGCGAATCCGATCCGCAGCGCAGGATGACCGCATTGCCGGCCTTCAGGCAGAGCGCGCCGGCGTCGGCCGTCACGTTCGGCCTGCTTTCGAAGATGACGCCGATGACGCCGAGCGGCGTGCGCACGCGCTCGATCCGCAGCCCGTTCGGACGGTCCCAGGCGGCGATCACCTCGCCGACCGGGTCCTTCAGCGCGGCGATGGCGCGGATGCTGTCGGCGATATCGGCGATGCGTTCGCGGGTGAGCGTCAGCCGGTCGATGAAGGAGGCCGGCATGTCGTTGCCCTTGACCTCGGCGAGGTCGAGCGCGTTTTCCGCCAGAATGCGGTCCGTCGCGCCGACGATCGCCTCGGCCATGGCTTCGAGCGCGCGGTTTTTCGCGGCCGCGGAGGCGAAGGCGAGCGGCCGGGCCGCCGCACGCGCCTTCACGCCCATATCCTTCATCAGGGTTTCGATGCCCTGATCCGCAGCAACCTTGTCAAGCATGGGCTTCATCCTTTGCCGGCGCGTCGAGCCCGGCTCTTGCAACAAGCGACATCACCAGATCGTCGCGATGGATCATGGCGGCACGCCCGGCATAGCCGAGGATCGCCTCGATCTCCGTGGACTTGCGGCCGGTGATCTGGCGCGCCTCGTCGGCATCGTAGCCGGCAAGGCCGCGGGCGACTTCGCGGCCGGACGGCCCGATGACCGCCACCGTATCGCCGCGGCTGAACTGCCCCGCCACACGCCGGACGCCGGCGGGCAGAAGGCTCTTGCCGGTGCCGAGCGCCTTGGCGGCGCCCTCGTCGACATGCAGCTCGCCGGCCGGCTGAAGCTGACCCGCGATCCAGGTCTTGCGCGCCGTGACGGGCGCCTTCGACGGCGCGAACCAGGAGGAGCGCGCGCCGGCCTCGATGGCGGCCAGCGGCCGCTCCGTCTTGCCCGACGCGATGATCATGGCGCAGCCCGCGCCGGTCGCGATCTTGCCCGCATCGATCTTGGTGCGCATGCCGCCGCGCGAGAGTTCCGAGGCCGCACCGCCGGCCATCGCCTCGATTTCCGGGGTGATTTCGGCGACCGTATCGAGGAAAGCGGCGTTCGGATCGAGATGCGGCGGCGCCGTATAGAGGCCGTCGATATCGGAGAGCAGGATCAGCAGATCGGCGCCGGTCATGGTGGCGACGCGCGCCGCCAGCCGGTCGTTGTCGCCGTAGCGGATTTCGCTGGTGGCGACGGTGTCGTTCTCGTTGATGATCGGCACCGCCCCGATCTTCAGGAGCTGGCTGATGGTGGCGCGGGCGTTGAGATAGCGCCGGCGCTCTTCCGTGTCGCCAAGGGTGAGCAGGATCTGCCCGGCGACGATGGCGTCGTGCGAAAGGCTTTCCGACCAGGCGCGTGCCAGCGCGATCTGGCCGACGGCCGCCGCCGCCTGGCTTTCCTCAAGCTTCAGCGCGCCGGAGGGCAAATCGAGAACCGAGCGCCCGAGCGCGATGGCGCCGGAGGACACGACCAGCACGTCGACACCCTTCGCCTTGAGTGCGGCGATATCGGCGCTGATCCCGTCGAGCCATGCCTTCTTGAGGCCCGTCTTGCGGTCGACGAGCAACGCGGAGCCGATCTTGATGACGATCCGGCGGTAGCGGTCGAGCGGTTTGCGGCCGGTCATCCCTCCTGCTCCTCGTCGTCGCCGTTCTCCTCGGCGGCGAGCGCTGCGATATCGCGATGGCGGAGTTTCGGCGCTTTGGCGGGCTTTTCCTCGGTATTCGCCTCGGTGATGATGTCGCGCAGCGCGCGCTGCACCTCCATCATGCCGCGGCCGGTGACGGCGGAAATCTGGAAGGGCGTCTTGCCGCAGGCGCGGGCAAGCTCGCGCGTCTTCTTCTTCAGCGTCTCCTCGTCGAGCACGTCGATCTGCGACAGCGCCACGATCTCCGGCTTGTCGGTGATGTCGTTGCCATAGGCTTCAAGCTCGTGCTTCACGGTCTTGTAAGCCTTGCCGACCTTTTCCTCCTGCGCGGAGACGAGGTGCAGCAGCACGCGTGTGCGCTCCACATGGCCGAGGAAGCGGTCGCCGATGCCGACGCCTTCATGTGCGCCTTCGATCAGCCCCGGAATGTCGGCCAGCACGAATTCCTGGCCATCGACGGTGGCGACGCCGAGATTGGGGTGCAGCGTCGTGAATGGATAGTTGGCTATCTTTGGACGGGCGCGCGTGACGGCGGCGAGGAAAGTGGATTTGCCGGCATTCGGCAGGCCGACGAGGCCGGCGTCGGCAATCAGCTTCAGCCGCAGCCAGATCGTCTTTTCCTCGCCCGCGAGGCCAGGATTGGCCCAGTCCGGCGCCTGGTTGACCGAGGATTTGAAATGCGCGTTGCCGAAGCCGCCATTGCCGCCGGCAGCCAGCCGGAAGCGCTGGCCCTCTTCGACCAGGTCGCAGATGAGGGTTTCGTCGTCTTCCTCGAAAATCTGCGTGCCGACCGGCACCTTGAGCGTCACGTCGTCGCCATTGGCGCCGGTGCGGTTCTTGCCCATGCCGTGCATGCCGATCTTGGCGCGGAAATGCTGCTGGAAGCGGAAATCGATCAGCGTGTTCAGCCCGTTGACGGCCTCCACCCAGACGTCGCCGCCGCGGCCGCCGTCGCCGCCGTCCGGGCCACCGAACTCGATGAATTTCTCCCGGCGGAAGGAGACGCTGCCGGCGCCGCCGTCACCAGACCGAATAAAGACCTTTGCCTCGTCGAGAAATTTCATTTTACTTCGCTCGTTCGGTTCGGCGCGCGGCTCTCTTCCATCCGGATCGGGAAAGCCCGCTGCGCCCTATTCCATTGTTACCGCGTCGCCTGCGCATCCGCCAGGATGGCCGCCGCGGGAATGCGCCCGTCATGCCGCCTTCGATATAGGCGGTTGCTTCGGAGGTCAAAGATTATCGTGAAGTTGGCAAGCTATAACATCCAGTATGGTTTCGGTCTCGACGGCCGCTACGACCTCAAGCGCATCGTCGACAGTATCGCGGATGCCGATATCGTCGCGCTGCAGGAGGTGACCCGCGGTTTCGCGCGCAACGGCGGCGCGGACATGGTGGCGGAGATCGAGGCGCTGCTGCCGGACCGGTTCACCGCCTATGGCGCGGCCTGCGACCTTCACCTCGAGACCGTCGTCGAAAACGGCCGCACCGTTTCGCGCCGCTTCCATTTCGGCAACATGATCCTGTCGCGCTGGCCGATTCTCTCCACCCGCCTGCTTCTCCTGCCGCGTCGCCGCACCACCTCGAAACTCAATCTGCAGCGCGGCGCGCTGGAGGCCGTGATCGACGCGCCCGGCGGCGCGCTTCGCGTCTATTCCGTCCATCTCGACCACACCTCGCCCGACGAGCGCATTGCGCAGATCCGCTACCTGACGGAGCGGGTGAATGCCTATATCCACGAAGGCGGATCGCTCACCGGAGGCCAGGAGATCGGCGCCGTCGATCCGCCGGTCGCGGAGGATTACGTCCTGATGGGCGACTTCAACATGGTGCCGGAATCGCCGGAATACGTGGCCTGCGCCGGCATCGAGGACGGTTACTACGGCCGCGTTTCCCGCGTCGGCACGCCGCTCGACGCGCTTGAGCTTGCCGGCTGGCATCGGCCGGATACCTATAGCTGGATGGACCCCGACGATCGCGATAAACGTCTGCATCTCGACTACGCCTTCATCAGCGCCGGCCTCGAAGGCCGGCTGCGTTCGGCTCATGTGGATACCGATCCGGTTGGCTCCGACCATTTTCCGGTCCGGATCGAGATTGGCTGAATGGCCACCGCCGTTTGGCGGCGATGGCCGGTTTTTCAAGCCGCTTCCGAGAGCCGGAGCGCGCCGGGAGCGAGCACCGTCTCGATGTGCGGGACCATGGTGTTGCGCGCGAAGCTGTAGACTTCGACGCAGCCGGTGACCTGGAAGCCCAGCCTTTCCTGCAGCTTCAGCGATGCCGGGTTGTCCGCGAAGACGCCGGAATGAACCGCCGTCTCCGGCATCCGCCGCGAAAAGCGGTCGACGGCCGCGGCCACCGCCTCGGTCATGATGCCGCGCCGCCAGAACTGGCGGTTCAGCCAGTAGCCGAGATGCCAGCGGCCGTGACGAAGCTCCAGCGCAACGACGCCGATATGGACGTCGTCGCCTTCGGTGACGGCGAATGCCCAATCGTTGGTGGCGCCCGCCGCGCGCGGAACCAGCCAATCGAGTGCGTCCTGGCGGTCGAAGGGGGCGGGCACCCGCGCCAGCATCCCCGTCACCGCGAAATCCGACAGGGATTCGGCGATCGCATCCACATCGGAAAGCCGGTGCGGGCGCAGCCTGAGCCGCCCGGCCTCGATGACCGGAACGGGGCCGGGCGTCAGGGGCAGGCTCTTTGGACGTTGCAAGACGGCGGCGTTCATCTCAGAGCCCCCCAGCTTCTCAGCGACATCCAGGTCTTGCGGTCGAGCCGGAACCATTCGACCGGAACGTTGCTTGCCAGCGCCAGCGAGGCGGCAAGGCCCGATCCCTGGAACTGGAAACCGCACTTCTGCAGCACGCGCCTGGAGGCGACGTTGGTGACCCGGCAGCGGGCGTCGATCTTGTCGACGCTCGGACGGGTGCGGAAGACCATGTCAATCAGCGCATGGGCGGCCTCTGTGGTGTAGCCCTGGTTCCAGTGGGGTTCGCCCAGCCAGTATCCGATCTCGACCGTCGTCGGGTCGGCTGTCGGCTCGATGCCGCAGCAGCCGATGAAGGCGCCGTTTTCGGCTTTCGTGATCGCATAGACGCACTTGCCAATCTCGCCCAGTTTCGTGCGTCGCACGAAATCGGCGGCGTCGTTGGCCGTATACGGATGCGGCATACGCGAGACCATGGTGGCGACATTGGCGTTGTTGGCAAGATGGGCAAGGGCGTCAATGTCTTCCTCGTGCGGCGCGCGCAGAACGAGCCGTTCGGATAACAGGACGGGGCAATCGGTCCTTGACCGTTCCGGCCTCAGCCGTTCTTCGGGAGACCTCGATTGGTCTTCCCTCAACAATTCCGCTTGCATGGTTCAGTCCTCCTTCGGGTTGAAAAGGCAAAGAAAAAGGGGAGATGGCGCCGCATCTCCCCTTTTTCTGACTGAACCTTGTGCGGTCAGCCGGGTCGATGAGACGCCGGCTGTTTTAGAGCGCTACCGGCTTATTCCGCTGCTTCGGCTTTCGGCATTACAGACACGTACACGCGGCCATTGGCCTTCGTACGGTAGTTCACATTTCCGGCCGTAAGCGCAAAAATCGTGTGGTCCTTGCCGAGGCCGACGTTCGAACCCGGATGCCACTGCGTACCGCGCTGACGCACGATGATGTTGCCTGCGAGCACAGCTTCGCCGCCGAACTTCTTCACGCCAAGGCGCTTGGATTCGGAATCGCGACCGTTGCGCGACGAACCGCCAGCTTTTTTATGTGCCATTGGTGTTCTCCTTTAAAACCTGATCCCGTGATCTTACTTGGCAGCCACGATGTCCGTGATGCGGACGACCGTGTGATGCTGGCGATGGCCGCGCGAACGCTTCGAGTTCTGACGACGGCGCTTCTTGAAGGCGATGACCTTCTTGCCGCGGTTGTGCTCGACGACTTCGGCCTTGACGGAAGCGCCCTTGACGAAGGGTGCGCCGATCGCGGCGTCGGCGCCTTCGCCGACCACGAGGATTTCGGTGAATTCTACGGTGTCGCCGGCGGCGACTTCAAGCTTCTCGATGGTCAGCACGTCGTTGGCTGCCACGCGGTACTGCTTACCGCCGGTCTTGATGACTGCGAACATTTTTTATCCTTTCATGTTCGTTCCGGCTCAGCCTGCCATGCGGACAAGCGGCCGTCTTTTTATCAGTCGAAGTTAAGCAGGGATTTCAAAGGATTGACGCTTCGAATTCTGTCTGCCGGTGGAGCTTTGCGGCAAACGCAAAGCGGGCAAGGCGCGGATCTCTCCCCGCCTACTCGTGCGTTCGGATACGCGAGGGCGCGAAAACTGTCAAGGCAAAAGGATGAAAACCGTGCACATTCACCCTTGCCAGCCCGCCAAACTCTCGCTATGTAGCCCCCCGCGCTCACAAGCGCCGACCAAATCATCCGGAGAGGTGGCAGAGTGGTCGAATGCACCGCACTCGAAATGCGGCATACCTGCAAGGGTATCGTGGGTTCAAATCCCACCCTCTCCGCCACTGGTAACTGCTTGATTTTAAAGAGAAATTTGTCGTTTTCGGGATGTTCCTACCCACGGAAATACCCGGCGAATCATGTATCTCACCTATCGAAAATCCGGCGTCCGTTTCCAGATCGCCGTCCCTGCTGATCTCCATTCCCGACTCGGGCGAACCCCGATCCGAATCCCGCTGGGGATGATCTCGGCCACGTCCGCCAGGCGGATCGCCCGTTTACTCTCCGGTCACGCCGAGCGCCTATTCATCGGCGCACGATTACAGGAGATGAATGCCATGTCGAAACCGGACCTTCGAGACGCCCTCATAGCCGAGCTACAGGGCCAGCTCGCCGAGATGGCCGACCAGTTCGAGGAGTACAGGACGAACTCGGAGCGGCTGCTCGCCATCGAGGTCGAGAACGCCCGACTTGTCGGCGAGAACCAGACGCTGGCGACCGTCGTGCCGATCGGCGAGCATCTGGGCACCCTTGCGGACGGCATGGAAGCGTTGGAGGCGAAGGTGCGCACTCTCCCTCGCACGCAGCAGAGCGGCGTCGAGGATGCCCTGGCCCTCCTGCAAGATCAGATGACGTCGCTGTCACAGGCCGTCCAGATGTCGCTCGACGGAGGCCCGGTTCGCCCACTCCTGTCGGAAGTGCTGGAAGACTGGACGGAAGTCCGCAGTGGCTTCGGTATCGCTACGAAGAAGATCGACACCGACCGGAACCGCGTTCTGGATTTCATCGCGTTCGCCGGGGACAAGCCCGCCAACAAGTATACTTATTACGACGTCCAGCGGTTCGCGAACCTGCTCGTCCGGGTGCCGGGGAACTATTCGAAAATCCCGCATCTCAAGGGGAAGCCCCGACAAGATGCGGCGGACTATAATGACCGGCTGCCCCCGGAGGACCGATTGCCGACGCTCTCCGTGAAGTCGATCGAGGACAACTATTTGTCACCCCTGCGGGTCCTCTTCCGCGACGTCGCGGCGGAGCACAGCTTTCGCTCGCCACTCACCGACGTCGAGATTCGTATCTCCTCGGACGCCACACCATCGGTCGAACGTCTCCCGTTCGCGGTCCCGGAACTGAACCGCTGGTTCGCGCATGCGGCCAAGGAGGAACGAGCGGACATGAAGTGGCTGCCGCTGCTCGGCACCATCACAGGCGCCCGCATAGCGGAGCTCATCTTCCTTCAGGGGAAGGACATCTATCGCATGCGAGGCGACGACGGCTTGGAGTGCTGGGTGCTCGACCTTCGAACGGACCTCATCGCCGAGGGCGGTGGAACCCAGAAGCGCAAGACCAAGAACAAGCCCTCGCGGCGCCTAATCGCCCTCCACGAGACGTTCGAGACGCTGGGATTCATCAGGTATACCCAGTCCCGTCAAGACGACGAATGGCTGTTTCCTGCCGCTTTCTACTACGGAAAACGGCGCGTCTCCAACCCTGCCGACGCAGCCAGCAAGCGGATGAACCGAATGCTCAAGGACGTCGGTATTCATGAGAGGCAGGTGCAAGTGTTCCACTCCACCCGCCACACCGCAAAGGACATCATGCGGATGGCGCGCGTAGGTGAGCGAACCCATGATCTTCAAACGGGGCATGCACTCGACACTGTCTCGAAGCGCTACGGCCTGAAGCATCTCGGACAGCAGGAGCTTGAAGTGCTGCGCAGCCTGCCACTCCCCGAAGGTCTCGACCTCAGCCCTTACATGGAACGGGACGCTTCCGCACAGTAACCCGGCGCGGGTAGCCTCGCTCTTTTCCAACTCGATTTTTTCTTATCCTTCGGAGCGGGCCACGGGTCCCGCTCCGATCCGCGATGCGGACCGGAGAAAAAATAGAGCCGGAACCTTTTCGCTCGGTGACGGCCAGCGCGGCGGCTCTTGATGCCCTACGGGCACCGCCATGCCCCGTTGGGCCAAGGCGGGACAAGAGCCTATGCCGCCGCGCTGGCCGTCAACCCCCGCCTGCCGCCGTGCCCGGAGCTGGGGAGGTGCCACACAACAAGACGCCGCGTTAGATCTTCATTGGTCCTGTGATCGTCGAGTCCTGGGCTCCTTTCCACGAATCTGCTATAAAAACCTTGTAAAACAAGGCTTTATGGAGATTTCCATGGAAACAACAACGACGACAATCCGAGGCCTCGCGCTCGACGTCATCATCACCGAGACGACGCACCGGGACACCGTGGGCGTACTCTTCTACCTCGCCACGATCACCGTCAGGAGCCGTAAGACGGGCGTCGAGCGGATCGCGCGCCGGTCCCGCATCCCCGGAGCCGGGGCCACGCTTGCTCGCGACGTCCAACGCATGGGCGTCCGCGCGCTTGACAGGCTGGCAGCGTGACGGGAGACATCACATGAACAATGAAGCGAAGACAACCGACGAGGGTCTGACGTTTACGCTCACGATAGGAGCGAGGTGCCAGTCTTGTGTGATGCCGGAACTGCTGACGCGCGATTTCCGGGACTGGGACTACATGCCCGACGACGGCGACGTCGCAGAAGCGCTCATGCAACATGTGGAGAAGCGCTGCCGAAGTTGCCTCGATAGCTGCTGGGCCGAGGAGACGGACGGCCACTTTGACATTTTCGTTGCCGCGAACGACTGAAAAAGAAGCGGGGCCGTCAGGCCCCGTTTTCATGCTGCGACGTCGCTTTTGGGAATGGGCATCGAAGCCGGGGCGGTTACTACCCGCCGATGTCGCCCGGACGCATCCTATGGCCTCCGCTCGCGTCCCCATTCTTGGATTCAGGCGGTCAGGACTGGTTTTCGCGTCCGCCATCCACTCCGAGCAGCGCGTCGTAGAAGGCGACGACAGCCTCCGCCAGCCCCTCGACGTCGGCGTTGTCGGCAACGTCGCGCGACAGGAGTTCGATGTAAGCGGCGTCAAGCTCGGCGAGCTGCCGACGCTGGTCTTCCGTCAGATGTCCGAACATCGCGGTGACGTCGATTCCGTTTTCTGTTGCATCCATCATCAGATTATCTCCTGCCGGGACCCAGCCCTGCATCCTCTTCATTCTCGACGTCCAGCTTCAGCTCGGGAACCGGGGACGGCGGCGGCTCTGGTTCGTGGATGTTCTCGACGCGCGCTGCCGCCATCGCACGCTGCACGAGCTCCGCCGGTCCCGCACCGAGGCCAAGAACCCGGAGCTGGGTACGGTCGTCGCTCGCGGCCTGCAGGCGCAGCCACTCATGCACGACGGACGGCAGACGTCGCTCAAGAGCGACGCGCGCCTCTTCGCGGCGTCGCGGAGACGGAGAGTCGAGCTCGCGGACCAGACGCCGCCAAGACTTGAGAGCCGGCCGCAGGCGCGGCGAAGGCTTCTCCGACGCCGACAGGACTGCGTGGGGCTCCGGCTCAAGACCGCGCTCGCGAGCCCAAGCTTCGCGGCCCAACCCATATCCTTGCGGTGGGTCATACCGCGTCCGGCGTCGCGGACGAGGAGCGATCTCGAACACGGGCTCCGCTGGCTGCGCAAGAGCCAGCACGGTGGAGAGCAGCGCGAGGAGTTGCAACGCCGCCTTCATCGCTGGGTCTGCCCGGCGCTCGCGGCGTCGCGCAAGATCGCGCCGCAGTTCATCGACGCACGTTCGACGCCGCTTCTTCTTCTCCGAATCTTCGCTCATGTCGACGCCTCCAATCCCTACGACAAGCATGCGTGCCGGCTGGATTCGGCGCAAACCTGCGCGGACGTCGCGACGCACAGACGAAGGATTCGACACAGAATCCGATGGGTTAAGATACGGCGACGTCGCGAAGAAGCGCTCAGAAGGCCACTAACGGCGTCCTCATTTTTTGAAATCAGCGATTTCGGGAGGTTTTCGGCGTCCGGGTGTCCCGGAGCCGAGGCGGCTCAGCGCCGCTCCGGCGTCGGCTTCATGCCGAACCCCGGCCCCGGAGACGGTCCCGACGTCGGCTCCGCCGGACGAAGACGTTGCGCCTCGCGCCGCGCGGCGTCGCGCTGCACTGCTGTCTCCGTCAGCGCGGCGTCGAGAGTCCGGGCGCGATCCTCGGCCTTCCGACGTGCCATCTCGGCAGCACTGGCCCTCTTGTCGGCGGCGTCGGCGCGGCGCTCGGCAAACGACGTCTGGTCGCGCAGCCGATCCATCTCTTCGGCAACGGCAGCGCGGAGGCTGTCGGCGACACGGCTCTTCCTGAAGCCATCGAACGCCGTCCGCAGCATAGACGGCAACCGTTGCAGTCTGGCCGACGCCGCGCGGACGCGAGCAGCTTCCTCGCGGACGCGGGACATCATCCCGCGCGCCTTGTGCTGTTCGGCCACGGCCTTGTCGTGAGCGACTTTGGCGGCCTCCGTGGCGGCCTCGGCTTCCGCCAGGCGTCGGGCCGCATCGGCCTTGGCGGCGTCCGCCTCGGCGCGCAGCGCGGCAGCCTCCGTCGCCGCCGTCGAGACCACGGATTCCGTCTCGGACTTCTTCGCCGCGACAAAGGATTCGACCTTGCCCTTGACGACGTTCGCCCGATCGAGGGCAGCTTGCAGTGCCCTGGCCTGTGCCTTCTCCCGCTGCCACTCCCCGCGCGGCAAGTTCCGTCGCCGAGGGCCGAGACGAGCCAGGCCGCAAGGAATGCCGACGGTCTCGTGATACGCATCCTGCCATGCGCGCATAGCGGCCTTGTACTCGCGGTCAGCACGCTTCGACAGCGCCTTCGTGTCCTCGCCCTCGCTGGGACCGGCCGCCATCGTGGTCCGCTTCGCGGCGACGCCAGGATGATGGCGCAGCGCGCGCATCTCCGGGTCCGAATCCGGCACGACGTAGGCATGGACGTGAAAGTGCGACTCGTCTTCGTGGCGGACAACCGACTTCAAGTCGTCGCCGTATTGCGCCCGCAGCCAGGCAACGGTCCGCCGTTCCCACACCTCGACCTCGGCCCGCCTCGCCGGGTCCGCGCGGACTTCTTCCATGGTATGGGGATGCGAGGCGATGACCGTATGGAGCGTCTTGTGGTCCTGTCGGAGCTTGCGCGGTGTTCCTGTCTTCGGCGTCGTCCTGGCCGCCTCGGCAGCAGCATCGTGGAGAGCTTCGACCTCCGCCACGCCGACGCCGAAGACGACGACGGGAGGAGAAGGATTCGCGACGTGGACGGACGCAGCAGGATCGCGACGAGCCTCCGCGAAAATAAACGATGTGTCGCGACCCTTGGAGTCGGATTTACGGCTGAAGGATTCGAGGTGGACGAACTGGAAGCCCATGCGCGCCTCACTTCACCACTACGATGCGGGCGACCGCCGTCGTCATCGTGCCAGTCGCGGCGTCGCGAATGAGGACCGAAAACTGAAAATCTCCGACGACCTGGACGTGGCCAATGAAGATGCCAGTCGAGTTGTCGAAGACCAGACCAGCCGGGAGAGGTGTCGCCGTCGCGAGCGCGTATTCGTACTGACCGGAGCCGCCCGACACGTCCGGCAAGATCAGCACGGATTCCTTCGTGCTCCACGCGAACCGGTTGCCGCCGTACGTGACGGCTAGCGGCGTCGCCGGGGTCTCGCTGGCCGGAGCCGGGGCGGCGATCACCCCAGTCGTCGCGGACCGCCAGATGATCGTCGGCTCGGAAGCGGATGCCGCGCTCGACAGCAGCAACGCCGAAACGAGAGAGAAAGCCACCGGGCGCATCACCGCCACCCTCTGTGCTCCAGAGTCTCGACGCGAAGGTCGAATTCGTACTCGAAGGCCCAGAAGCGGTCCTCGGCTTCGTCCCCTTCGGATATGTCGAAGTCATCGTCGTCCGGCTCGATGTATCCGTCATACTCGACGTCGAGCCGCGCCCGAAACGGGATGCAATCAGTCATGGTGATCCTCCGCCGGGAAATCCCGGTGAGAGAATCGTTGTCGCCGGCGGAGAAGAGGACAAGTCCAACGGTAGTAACCGGCTACTGCTAACTGGCGTTAGCACCGGCCCTTCCGGGGGACACTGCCGTGAGCCTCTCCCTGGAGGCGCTCGAGCGGCGCCTAGAGGGGACTTTATCGGCGTCCAAACTTATGAGCGAGGCGGCACCCATACTCGGGAGAAGGGCGTACAACACGCGGGGCAGATGTCGGCCCTCCCGTCTGCCTATCCTCGTCCGCAGCGATCGACGGCAACAGAGAATGAACCTCTTGGTAGCCTGTTTCCGACCTAGTAGGAGTAAACGGGATATGTGTGCGATAGTGGCCCATCGAATCGTTAGGGGATCTTCATGTCTATTTACGCTTTATGGAATAACAAGGGTGGAGTGGGTAAAAGTTACTTAACCTTCCAGGTCGCTTGCGAATACGCTAGAACCCATCCAGATCAAAACGTCCTCGTCCTTGACCTGTGCCCGCAGGCAAACTCTTCAAGTATGTTGCTTGGAGGTATGGAAAACGGCGAGGTCGCAATAGAGCGGCTTTCTGGCGCTACCCCTCCAACTACCATATCGGGCTACATAGCGGACCGTATCGTGAGCCCGTACGTCAATCCTCGTTCGGGCTCGAACTACGTCACGCGGGTACGAGGTATTAACCACAGCGTTCCGGGTAACGTTTTCTTGGTATGCGGGGATGAGGAACTTGAGATGCAGGCCGGGCAAGTGCAGCTCGCTTGTGCAGCCGGCCCGCAAGATGCTTGGCGCATCGTTCACACTTGGATCCGAGACTTGATCGAGGATGTGCGAGTTTCTTGGAACCAGAATGCCATTACAGTATTTGTCGACTGCAACCCGAGTTTCTCAATTTATACCGAACTCGCAATCGCGGCCTCGGATCGACTGATCATTCCATTCTCAGCAGATGGCTCATCTAAACGAGCTGTACGTTCTGTGCTCTCGCTGGTGTATGGCATTCTGAGGCGCCCAGGTCAGATTCAATCCCAGTTTTTCCTGAACATGCAGCGCTACAACATGGCGCGACCACAGATCTATTCATATGTTGGCAACCGGCTCACGCAGATGAACAGCAGTTCCGCTAGCGCGTTCAAAAACGTCGTGACTGAGATTTTCGCTGAAGTCTTTCGCGTGTGGCAAGCGAACCCAGCTCTTTTTTGTGTCCATCCTACCGGGGACCCTGCGCCGACGACGCGCCAAGGCTTTAGGCGTATGTTCGAAGAGCAGATCAATGATGCAAACACAGCTTCGGTAGTCTCTGGCGCTATGGGAATACCCATTTGCAATCTCACAGCCGGCACAAAGACTTTCGCCGGGCGGACAGTGCACGTCAACCAATCCCAACTCGATAAACAACAGCCGAACATAACGGACTTCGTTGCAAAAATCGAATAGCACTATGAAGTTACGCTACGCGGTCAAGTAGAAGCGCGTCGAGCGGCGAATGAGGCGTCAAAGCTTGTCGATTTGAAAGCCAT
>Ga0153956_1001340_pt1 | contig 22089 bp, 23 predicted proteins | sample TSFL040MetaG_FD_104704 | JGI IMG/M metagenome (GOLD analysis project Ga0153956, IMG submission 104704) | Attine ant fungus gardens microbial communities from Florida, USA - TSFL040 MetaG | ecosystem: Host-associated > Fungi > Mycelium > Unclassified | place: USA: Florida, Wekiwa Springs... | reverse complement strand
CATACATGCCTTTGCCGCCAAATTTAGGTAGCAGGGCGGGGTGCAGGTTAATAATTTTATTGGGGAAAGCCGCTAGTAATGTCTTAGGTGCCAACCATAAAAAGCCGGCGAGTACAATAACATCAACCTGCAGGTTTTTCAGCATCCTGATGATCTCGTCGGTCTCATAAAACTCGTGGCGTGTAAATATGTGCGATGGTATCTCAAAATTATCAGCCCGTTGTAATACATAAGCCTGCGGGTTGTTGGTAAGTATCAATACAACCTCGGCATCAGCACTGCGTTTAAAATGCTCCATGATTTTTTGAGCATTTGATCCTGATCCTGAAGCAAAAATGGCTATTCGTTTTTTCAAAATGGCAGTTAATGTTTGTGTTAGTCCAAATATAAACTTTTACGGGTTTTATTCACTATTGGGTTACAGTATTTTGTCGAACAAAACCGTATCGTACAACACGCCGTAGTGCCGAATTGTTGTAGTTAATAAAGTCGCCGGTTAAAAGTACCATGGAGTAGCGGCCAAGGCTGTTTATGGAGCAATAAGTAAATGGCTTTGAACTGCCTGCAGCGCTGGTGTCCTGGCAAACAATGTTTGATACCAGGAACAACCGGTTGCCTACCAGCTCCCAGGCTCCCTTAGCCGTTGGCTGGTCCAGGCAGTCAAAATTGGTATAGGTGCAGGTTTTGTCTTTGTTAAAGGTAAACTGCTGATTGCAGTCGATAGCGTAGGTAGTGTCAAGCTTAACGGTGTCGCCCCGGTTTACGGTGATGCGTACAGAAGATAACTGCCACGTGCCATTAACCAACAGGTCAGGTATGTCAGAGTCTAATTGCCTTTTGCATGAATTTACAAACAAGCACACCAATAAAAGTGCAGGTATTAATAAGTATGCGAAACTTTTTTTCATTTACAGAATGCTACAAAAGTAAAAATTAATTAACCATTGCCCTAACCTCTGCAAATTATAACTGTTTTAACAAGGTAATATTTTACCTGCCACAGGTGAAAAAAGACATGTGCCGACTTATGGAAGGTAAGAGAGGCGACGGTTAATTTTAGGTTGTCGAGCCTCCTTCTGTATCCACTTAGTAACAATATCCAAAACTTCGGGCGATATAGTTTCTTCTATCTCGGCGTATTCGTCCACCTCGCCTGTGTTGGCATGTTGAAAAAAATGGTTCAGGCCCGGTAGTGCCATAGTTTTGAAGTGTTTATTGCCAGCTTTGGTGAGCAGTTTATTAAAGCCTGCCAGGTTTTCCCTGGCACTTACCTGTTTATCCTTTTTGCCATTTAGCGCTAAAATTGGTATAGTTAACCTACCTAATGTGGTTGCAGGGTCGTAGTTGGCAAGATATAGTGTCCAGGGCATGTAAAAACGTTCGGCCATTGCGTTGATATTATCAACAGAGTTCGGTCCTTTGAATCCCGTTTTGATCAGTAAACTGTCAGGCTGACTTTTAGACCAATTGGTGAAAAACTTTCCGAAAGCGGGTTTCAGGTCCTTTTCGGTAAGTCCCTGCCTTCCAAGTTGCATCATGCCTGCCGTTAACGAATCTAATTGGAGGATTTGATTATCTGTCAGCCCTATTTTTTTATAACCATCATGGCTTTGCCTCAAAAGAAGCTCAGATCCTTTAACACCCAAGCCTGCCAGGCTCACCATAAACGCAATATCTTTTGACTGAACCGCCGCCAACGGGCCTATTACGCCGCCCTCGCTGTGTCCTACCAATCCTATATGTTTTGTATCGATACCCGGATGCGTTTTTAAATAATCTACACCAACCAGCACATCTTTGGCAAAGTCGGCAGAAGTAGCATGCATAACATCACCTTTAGTTTCGCCTATACCCCGGTCATCAACCCTTAAAACAGCAATGCCGTTTCTGGTTAAATGGTCGGCTATCACCCAGAATAATTTGTGGTCAAACAAGGTTTCGTCACGGTCTTGCTGCCCTGAGCCTGTTATAAGTATCACGGCAGGAGCATTCTTAGCCGCTGCCGGAATGGTTAGCGTGGCGCCATATTTTATAGATTTGTCATTGTTGTAATAAGTAACCTTTTCTTCGCGATATGGAAATGGCCCTCTGGGTGTTTGCGGCCTTCTGAGTGTGGTGTCGCCGGTCTTTTTTAAAGTAAGGCCAATTTTAATACCCCCTTGCTCCCACATACCACTCAATTTAGATTTGTCTGCGCTGAGTTTTGCTCTGTAATCAGCATTAAATTTTGACAGGGAGACCTTAAGGCTGTCGCCAGTTATTGTAATGTGGTCAATTTTTAAGCTTTGGTTATAAATAGGGAAAATAAACTCACCGGTTTTATGGTTGTTAACGCTGTCCTCTATTTTCAGTATTATCCGGGCAGTCTGCAAATATCCTAACCAAAAAGTTTTTGCAGGAAGATTTTGTGCTGAAAGTTCACAATTGCCCAGCAATATAAGGCATAGAAAAGTTAGCGTGCGATTCAGGTTCATGGAAATTATTGTATCCTAAGATACAAATAAACAGCAACAAACGTATTTAATTTAAGATTTTTCGGGTTTATCCCATCATCCCTTCAAACTTGTCCCAAAAACCATCCTTGGGTACCGGTGCGGTTATGAGTACAGGCTCTTTTTTTATAGGGTGAACAAACTGCAACCTGCGGGCATGCAGGCAGATGCTTTTGCGTAAACTACCACGCGGGTAGCCGTATTTATTGTCGCCAACTATTGGGGTGCCCAGGGTTGACAGTTGCACCCGTATCTGGTGCGGCCGGCCGGTGATGGGGTCAACCTCAATCAGATAGTAACCTTCCAGTTCGCCAACCAGTTTGTAATGCAGTTCAGACCGCTGCCCGTTGTTAACCTCATGGTCAAAGGCTTTGGTTACATTTTTCTGCGGATTTTTAATGAGGTAGTGTACCAGCGTTCCGGCAGCAGGGTAAGGGCGTTTACGGGTTACCGCATAATAGGTTTTATGCATTTCGCGGGCCTTAAACATTTTATTGATACGGTCTAAAGCTTTGCTGGTTTTGGCAAACAATATTACACCACTTACCGGCCGGTCTAAACGATGAACCACGCCCAGGAAAGCGCCATTAGGTTTATTATATTTTTTAGCAATGTATTTTTTTACCTTTTCATCAAGGGGCTCGTCGCCGGTGTCATCAACCTGTACAATATCGCCGGCGCGTTTGTTGATGGCGATAAGATGGTTGTCTTCATAAAGGACATCCTTATCAGTTATCTGATGATCTTCGTAATGAAATTCAGGTCGGGCCATAATGGTCAATAGTCAATGGTTGATAGTCGATAGTTCATCGCATTTAAGCTATACTCTACGTACTATAAACTACGGGCCGGTTAATATTGTTCTTTATCGTTAGGGAATTGCTTTGCTTTCACGTCGCTGATGTAACTCTGTATAGCATCACTCATTACGTCATACAAATTGGCGTACTGGCGTAAAAAGCGGGGTTTAAAACCTTTATTAATACCCAGCATATCATGTATTACCAATACCTGGCCGTCACAATATTGTCCTGCGCCTATGCCTATAGTTGGTATGGCCAGGCTTTCAGAAACCTCTTTAGCCAGTTGCGCCGGTATTTTCTCCAGTACTACTGCAAAGCAACCTAGTTCCTGCAGCTTGGCAGCGTCCTCTCGTAGTTTAGCCGCTTCGGCATCTTCTTTAGCCCTGACAGTATATGTGCCGAATTTGTAGATGGATTGCGGTGTTAACCCCAAATGCCCCATTACCGGGATGCCGGCAGTGAGGATACGGCTTACTGATTCGGCAATCTCCACGCCGCCTTCAATTTTTACCGCATGGGCACCCGACTCTTTCATGATACGGATAGCCGAATTCAAAGCTTCTTTTGAGTTACCCTGGTAGGTGCCAAAAGGCAGGTCGACCACTACCAGCGCACGCTTAGCAGCACGGACAACTGCCGAGGCATGATAGATCATTTGGTCAAGCGTAATAGGCAGCGTGGTTTCATGGCCAGCCATAACGTTGGAGGCCGAGTCGCCTACCAGTATAATGTCCATACCGGCGGCGTCAACTATTGAGGCCATAGAATAATCATATGCGGTGAGCATGCTGATCTTCTCGCCCCGGTTTTTCATTTCCTGTACGGTATGTGTGGTGATTCTTTTTACTTCTTTGTGAACAGACATCGTTAAATCTGATTTAAGATTAGGCAAAGGTAGGATTATTTCGGATTTCGGAATTTATCTACAAAATATCATATTAAAAAAAACCGAAATCCCACTTCCGAAATCCGAAATTAAATAGTACTTTTGCAGCGTGAATCAGGAAGTTTCTCACTTCGTTTCTACAGTCCAGTTTAACGGCGCATCGCACCAGACAAGCCGCAATTTTCACCATTTAATTTATTATTTAAACAGATGACGTATTTCACCAAATTACCGGCGGTATTATTGTTAGAGGATGGAACAGTTTTTCATGGCAAAGCTGCCGGAAAAATAGGTACTACAGCCGGCGAAATTTGTTTTAATACCGGCATGACCGGCTATCAGGAAGTTTTTACCGACCCATCATACTTTGGGCAGATAATGGTTGCTACCAACGCACACATTGGTAACTATGGTATTGCGGGTAAAGAAGTTGAATCGGGCAATATCCAGATTGCAGGCTTGGTTTGTAAAAACTACAATATACCCTACAGCCGTAAACAGGCTGATGAGTCAATCCAGGATTATTTTCAACAGCAAAATATTGTAGGTATATCTGATGTGGATACCCGCCAACTGGTACGGCATATTCGCGATAAAGGCGCTATGAACGCTATCATCTCGTCTGAAATTACTGATATTGACGAACTGAAAGCTAAACTGGCCGAGGTGCCGTCAATGGATGGCCTGGAGCTTTCATCAAAAGTATCAACTACCGAAACCTATACCTTTGGCGATGAGGATGCGCCATACCGTATTGCAGTGTTAGACTTAGGTGTTAAGAAAAACATCCTGCGTAATTTCGACGATCGTGGCGTATATGCTAAAGTATACCCGGCTAAAACCACTTTTGAGGAAATGGAGAAGGACTTTGCGCCAAGCGGGTACTTTATATCAAACGGCCCCGGCGACCCGGCTGCCATGCCTTATGCTGTTGAAACTGTAAAATCAATCTTAGCTTCTGATAAACCGATGTTTGGCATTTGCCTGGGTCATCAATTGTTGGCTTTGGCTAATGATATCCCAACCAGGAAAATGTTTAACGGCCACCGCGGTTTAAATCACCCGGTAAAAAATATAATTAAAGACCACTGCGAAGTTACCTCACAAAACCATGGTTTTGGTGTGGTGCCTGAGGCGGTCAGAGCGTCAGACAAAGTAGAGATAACCCACGTTAACCTGAATGATCAATCTATAGAGGGCATCCGCGTAAAAGGTAAAAAAGCATTCTCGGTGCAATACCACCCGGAATCGTCACCAGGCCCGCATGATAGCCGCTATTTGTTTGATGATTTTATTAGTTTGATGAAGTAATCAATAAGAAATATAATAATAGAAGAGGCGCTCAACTGGGCGTCTTTTTTTGTTTATGGTGAATCGGCAAAGACGCGAAGCATCGCGTCTCTACGTATGGTTGTTAAAATTGGCAACCCTTTTGCATATCTCTGATGTAGAGACGCAATGCTTCGCGTCTAACGCAAAAAAAACGAACAAACCATGAAAAAAGGAGATACAGTACACTGGGCCTGGGGCGCACATGAGGCCGAAGGCAAAATCGTCAAAGAACACACATCAACCACAACAAAAAGCATTAAAGGCACCAAAGTAAAACGTAAGGCCGGCAAAGATGAGCCGGCTTACGAGATCAAGCAAGCCTCGGGTGTCAAAGTGCTTAAATCTGAAAGCGAATTGAAAAAGGGGAAGAAGTAAGCTCCCCCTAATTCCCCCCTCCGGTAGGGGAGACTTTTTATTCGGTATCCAATATTAAGTCCTCTCTACCTGGGAGGGTTTGGGAGGGGCTTCTCCCTCATTCACCGACAATTTCAGTCATCTTACCTAATAACCGTGTGGCGTTTTTGATTTGTGGCGCACCTTTGGGTCATAAATCACAACACAATGACAACTTTATTTACGCTACCTGCATTAATGCTCATCACCAGGTTTTTTGCTCACCTGGTATCGGCAATTCATTTAATTGGCCACCTGGTTAAATAATTGCCGCCATAGGTTCTTTCTGATTATTGTAATAATACTGTTGGTACGCCAAAAAAACTATTGATAATCCGGTTTTCTGTGCCAACTTTGCCGCATGGCAAAACAATCCATAATTACAGTTAAAGATCTGGTAAAAAACTACAGCGATTTTAATGCTGTAAAAGGCATAAGCTTTGAGGTTTTTGAGGGTGAGATTTTTGGCTTACTGGGCCCTAACGGCGCAGGTAAAACTACTACGCTCGAGATCATTGAAACCCTGCGCGAAAAGACCTCCGGCGAAATTACTGTCGACGGTTTTAATATTGATACTGACGCCGCCAGCATAAAACAGCGCATCGGTGTACAGTTGCAAGCTGCTGGCTACTATCCAAACCTAAATCTTACCGAACTCATTGAGCTGTTTTCCGGATTGTACGGCATTGACCGCAGTCCGCAGGAAATGCTGGAGAAAGTAAATCTTGCCGAAAAAGCCAAAGCTAAATATAAGGAATTATCAGGCGGACAAAAGCAACGTTTTTCAATTGCCACTACCTTAATTAATAACCCACGTATCGTATTTCTGGACGAGCCGACAACCGGCCTTGACCCGCAAGCACGCCGCAATCTGTGGGACCTGATCCGCGAGATACGCGACCAGGGCACTACCGTGGTCATCACCACACACTATATGGATGAGGCCGAAGTATTGTGCGACCGGGTAGCATTTGTAGATGGCGGCAACATCATTGGCGTTGATACCCCCGACCATTTTATTGACAAACTGGTAGCTTCAGGTTTTGAAAGACCAAAGCAAGTAAAACTGGCCAGCCTTGAGGATGTATTTATTAACCTTACCGGTAAGGAGTGGCGGGCGGATTAAGACCTTTCCCGACCTTCTCCAAAAGAGAGAGGGCTTTGAATAGCAAGTGAAAATGCTTGACGTAATAGAAGTAAAGATATTGAAATAGAAATTTAAAATATGCTCGTCAGAACCCTCTCCTTTGGAGAGGGCAGGGTGAGGCCTAGTGACAATGACAAATCAAAAACCATACAGTAATATAAAAGCAACCCTGGCCATAGCCAAAGCAAGTTTTCGTTCTATTATACGTAGCCCATCGTCGGTGGTGTTTACGTTGCTTTTTCCGTTGATATTTATTTTGGTATTTGGGTTTATTAGCGGCGGCGGGGTAATTTCTGTAGACGTAGGCGTAGCTAAAACCAATGACACGCTTAACCCGGTTTACCAGGCACTTAAAAAAGTGAGTGTGGTTAAACTGATACATAACCAAACGCCAAAGGAAATGGAAGACAACCTTAAAAAAGGTGTTATTGATGTTGTCCTCAATATTCAGCGCAACCCGCAGCCGCCTTTCTACACGGTACATATCGAGTCGAGCAAGGCCGCGGGCGAAAAGATGGCTATCTTTAAATCGGCGCTAAATAATATTTTCTTCGAGATCAATTCGCACATGCCTGATGCACCCCCGCCGGCCGCTGTGATTAAAGAAACTACCGTAACCGGCAGGGAGTATAAGACTATAGACTTTATATTACCCGGTCAGTTAGGTTTTGCTTTGCTGAGCACGGGGGTGTTTGGTACCGCCTTTGTGTTTTTATCGTTACGTATCACGCTGGTTATTAAACGTTTTTTTGCCACGCCTGTTAAGCGCGCAAGCATTGTAATAGGCGAGGCTATTGCGCGTATATTGTTCTCATTAATAGGCGCAATATTCATTATCACCATCGGGCATTTCGCGTTTGGCTTTACGCTTGTAAACGGACTTGTCACGGTATTAGATATGCTGATACTCTCCGTTATAGGGGTTGTGGTGTTTATGGGTTTTGGGTTTGTGGTATCGGGAATTGCCAAAAATGAGAGTACTGTGCCGCCTATTGCCAATATGATCACGTTGCCGCAGTTTTTGTTATCGGGTACGTTTTTCTCTATTAATGTATTCCCCGCCTGGTTACAACCTATTAGCCGCGCATTGCCTTTAACTTATTTAAATGATGCTTTGCGAAAAGTTGCCTTTGAAGGCGCAAGCCTGATGGATGTATCGCACCAGATATTGATCATGCTGGTTTGGGGTGTGGTGGTTTATATTGCTGCAACTAAAGCGTTTAAATGGGAGTGATCCGCGTAAGAATGTGTATCAATTTGGATCAAGTGAATCACCTTAAAATGTCAATTGATTGATTTGTAATTGATTAAGATTTTGATTTTTAAAATGTGGATCACTTTGGATCACTTGGATGTTTGACCCGTCCTTGAAAAAAGTTTACACTTGATCTTGTCCGGATTTTGGTTTACAGTTGAATGATTCAGTTATGTAGTTTTAACGTTAAGGGGGTATATTTGCTGCAATAAGTAACGCCTCAAATTAATATGCCTTCTATCAGATATTTTGTCATAGCCCTGGTGTTTATTGTTGGTGCAGGTGTTTCAGCAAAAGCACAAAACAATAAGGTTGGCACATTCGGAATTGCCACAGTTGTATTACCCGGCGATAGTATACATCATTGGGGCGGTTACGCAGAGCTGCAAAGCCGCGGCGATAAGGTGATGAGCGATTTTTTTTATTACGAAACCAAAGCCGGTTTAAGCTACGATATCACCAAAGATTTTGTGGCCCTGATAGGTACCGGCCGGTATGTTACCAATGACAATCCGGAATTTTTGAGTAAAGCTACCGAGTTTAGATTGTGGGAGCAGATGACGGTTAACCAATTTTTATATCGCCTTAAAATTGAGCACCGTTACCGTGTTGAGCAGCGGTGGGTAAACGGCTATTACCGCAACCGGTTCAGGTATCGTTTAAACGTTTTCATTCCGCTTAATCATACTAAGATCGACCCCAAAACCTGGTTCATTTCTGTCTATGACGAGGTGTTCCTGAACAACAGAGTGCCAAACTTTGAGCGTAACCGCGCCTATGCCGCTTTAGGGTATCAGTTTAATAAAAGCATTAACGTGCAGGCCGGCTGGTTAAACCAATATAATTACACGCCCGCTTACGCAACGGCTAAAAACAACCTGGTGCTAACCTTTATGTACCGCATTAATCGCAAAAATGCAGTGGCGCGTGAGCACATGCCAAGTACCGGCGACTGATTAAAATGGGTATTATTTTATTTTTTTAAGCAAAGCTGTCTTTTTTGTTTTTTACCATATAAATAGTTAAATCGCTATACATTATAACTATTGAAGTAATATATGAAATCCGGCGCGCTTAAAATTGTAATGATCTACATCGTGTCCGGTATTTTATGGATAACACTGAGCGACAAGCTGCTGGATGTTTTGAAAGACCATATTGATATATCGGTGATTATATTTATCGGCAGCATTAAAGGAGTATTGTATGTAATGGTTACCGCTATCATCCTTTATAATCTTATCTCCAATTACAACGCCAAACTTAAAGAGAGCGAAACGCTTTATCGCAGCTATTTTGAGGCGCACCCGTCGCCCATGTGGATATACAATAAACGCACATTGAACTATACTGCGGCCAACAATGCAGCTATATCTAACTATGGCTATACGCTTGAAGAGTTTAAAAACATGACCATCCTGGATATAGGGCCAAAAAGTGATATCAGCAGGGTGTATACCATCATTAAACAACTTGCCGAAGGTTACAACGACTCTGGCATCTGGACGCATCAAAAGAAAGACGGCACTTTGATAAAAGTGCACATAACCTCGCATGTCATCAATGCGGGCAAAGAGCCGCATATCATGGTTATGGCTACAGAGGTTAAAGCCGGCCGGTGAAAGCTTAAAATGCAGGCTTATAATCTACTTACAATATTAATTTTATGTTAATATTAAACAATTTTGCTGCTTATTTAATTGAAATTGTATCTTTGGAAACTAAATGTTTTTAGTGTACTATCTACACTATTTTCTTAACCGAATAAACAAGCAATAAAAATGAGTTTAATAATTGACGTTCACGCCCGCCAGATCCTTGATTCGCGCGGAAACCCTACTATCGAAGTAGATGTATTAACCGAAAATGGCTTTTTAGGCCGTGCCGCTGTACCATCAGGTGCATCAACCGGTGCGCATGAGGCTGTGGAACTGCGTGACAATGATAAGGCCGTGTATTTAGGTAAAGGCGTTTTAAAGGCCGTTGCCAACGTTAATGACATTATCGCTAAAGAATTACAAGGTATTGACGTGTTTGACCAAAATGGTATTGATCAGATCATGATCGAGCTTGACGGCACGCCAAACAAAGCTAAATTAGGTGCTAACGCTATATTAGGTGTTTCATTGGCTGCTGCTAAGGCTGCCGCTCAGGAAAGCCGCCAGCCTTTATACCGTTACATTGGCGGTGTAAACGCTAATACTTTACCAATCCCGATGATGAACATTGTAAACGGTGGTTCGCACTCTGACGCGCCTATCGCGTTCCAGGAGTTTATGATCATGCCGGTTGGCGCTCCTTCATTCTCTGAAGCATTACGCTGGGGTGCTGAGGTGTTCCACAACCTTAAAAAGATATTGCATGACCGCGGCCTTTCAACTGCAGTAGGCGACGAAGGTGGTTTTGCCCCAACTTTTGAAGGTACTGAAGATGGTGTTGAAACCATTTTAAAAGCTATTGAGAAAGCCGGTTACAAACCGGGCGAAGATATTTGCCTGGCGTTTGACTGTGCTGCTTCTGAGTTCTACGTAAACGGTAAATACGATTACACTAAATTTGAAGGCGAAAAAGGCGCTATCCGCACCAGCGAAGAGCAAGCTGATTACCTGGCTTCATTAGCTGCAAAATACCCAATCATTTCTATCGAGGACGGTATGGCTGAGGATGACTGGGCCGGCTGGAAAATTTTGACCGAGAAAATTGGTGACAAAATTCAATTAGTTGGTGACGATTTGTTTGTAACTAACACCGAGCGTTTACAACAAGGTATTGATAACCATACTGCAAATTCGATCCTGGTTAAAGTAAACCAAATTGGTTCATTAACCGAGACCATCAACGCAGTTAGCCTGGCTCAAACCAGCAGCTATACTTCAGTAATGAGCCACCGTTCTGGCGAAACTGAAGATGCTACTATTGCCGACTTAGCTGTTGCCCTGAACTGCGGCCAGATCAAAACCGGTTCTGCTTCACGTTCAGACAGGATCGCTAAATACAACCAATTGTTGCGTATAGAAGAAGAATTAGGCGAGAACGCTAAATTCATCGGTAAAAACTTTAAATACGCTTATAAAAAATAAGCTGAAAGCGTAAAGCAGAAAGCCCCGAGAGATCGGGGCTTTTTTGTTGATGTAATATTTGCAACTATTTTTTAGTTGCAATAAAAATGATATATTTGTAAATGTTCAATCGGCAAATGGGACTTGCTGCGATTTTTAATTTATTTAAGACTTATGTCGCGACAAGAAAAGTTAACTAGACGCTTGCTATCTGTTCCCAAAGATTTTACTTGGGATGAATTGATAAAAGTTTTGGCCCATTTTGCTTATGAAGAGCTAACTGGTGGTAAAACCGGCGGATCGAGAAGAAGGTTTGTTGACGGAAATAAAAATATCATTACACTTCATAAACCTCATCCGGGAAACATTGTTAAACAGTACGCACTTCGTGAGGTGATCAGTCACCTGGAAGATAAAGGATTTTTAAAAGATGAATGACATCTTACAATACAATAATTTCTATGCATCGGTGCATTTTAGTGCTGATGACGAAGTTTTTCATGGTAAAATTTTAGGCATTAATGATCTGGTGACTTTTGAGGGAGTTTCAGTAAGAGAGCTTAAACAAGCCTTTGAAGAAGCCGCAGAAGATTATTTGGAGACATGCAAAGTGATAGGAAAGGAACCTGAAAAAACTTATAAAGGAAGTTTTAATGTTCGTGTATCTTCACATTTACATAAAGAAGCATCGCTTTTTGCGGCCGTACATGATATGACGCTAAACGAATTTGTTAAGCTTGCACTTTCTTATACTTTGCGCCGAAAGGATGATATTGATAAATCCATGTTAATGGATTATTAGCGAAAAAGCTCCGTGAAATCGGCGCTTTTTTTATTTGGTGGAACGCATGCGGCGACGCAAAATGTTGCGCCTCTATGAGGTGGACAGATGTAGGAGACGCAATATTTTGCGTCTATCGCCGCTTTCTTTTTAAAACCGTATCTTTGCGCCCAACAAACATCTGACTATACTTTTCAGACAATACGTGCGATTGCTTTCGCACACAAACAAGATAATGACTTTTAACGATTTAAATTTAATTGAGCCCATCCTCAAGGCTTTAAAAACCGAGGGATATACTACGCCTACACCTATACAGGAGCAGTCCATACCTATTGTACTGCAGCGCCGCGACCTGCTGGGTTGCGCACAAACCGGTACCGGTAAAACCGCCGCTTTCTCTATCCCAATTTTGCAGCTGCTGCATCAGGACAGGGCGCAGCACAAAGAGCAAAAAACCATTAAGGCACTTATTTTAACGCCAACCCGTGAGCTGGCCATACAGATCAACGAAAGCCTGGCTGCTTATGGCCGCCACACCGGCTTAAAACATCTGGTGATTTTTGGCGGCGTATCGCAAAACCCACAGGTTGATGCTTTGAAAAGAGGTATCGACATTTTAGTGGCTACCCCCGGCCGGCTGCTGGATTTGATGCAGCAACGCTACATCAGCCTTGACCATATTAAAATGCTGGTGCTTGATGAGGCCGACCGCATGCTGGATATGGGTTTTGTGAATGATGTGAAAAAGATCATTGCCAAAGTACCGGCCAAAAGGCAGACGCTGTTTTTCTCGGCCACCATGCCAAAAGAAATTCAGCAATTGGCCGACAGTATGCTCACCAATCCTGAAAAGGTGGAGGTTACGCCGGTATCATCAACCGCAGAAACCATTCAGCAGGAGTTATACTACGTAACCAAAAGCGATAAGCGTGATTTGCTTTCGCATATCCTGAAAGATAAAAACATTAAGTCGGTACTGGTATTTACCCGTACTAAACATGGGGCAGATAAGGTAGTTAAAGACCTGCATAAGTTGAAAATCACTGCCGAAGCTATTCACGGCAATAAATCGCAAAATGCAAGGCAGCGTGCGCTAACCAATTTCAAGAATCGCGATACCCGCGTTTTAATTGCTACGGATATTGCTGCACGTGGTATTGATATTGACGAGCTGGCCTATGTGATCAACTATGAAATACCCAATATACCCGAAACTTATGTACACCGTATCGGCCGTACAGGCCGGGCAGGGGCAAACGGTATTGCCTACTCATTCTGTGACGGTGAGGAAATACCTTATATCAAGGATATTCAGAAATTGATAGGTAAGCAGATACCGGTTAATGAAGAACATCCGTATGTGATGAATCCCAATACCGTTCGCCCGGCAGAAACTCCCGAAAAGCCCAAAGGCAGGGGCGGCGGCCAGAAACGCGGTCGCGGGTTTGGCAGGGCCGATAAAAAGAAAGAAAACCATCAAGGTGCCGGCAGTAATAATCGACAAGGCAGTAATGGCCGTCATGGGGGCGGCAACCGCCGGGGCGATGGCGATATGAGCGGAAAAAGGAGATAGTTGATCAGTGATTAGAGATCAGTGATTGGTTTGCTTTTGAAAACTAAAGCCACTAATCTCTAATCACCAATCACTAATTTTGTTGACAAGATTTGCACCGTTTAAACTTTTTAAATAATTTTAAAGAAAATTATCCTTCAACGGTTATGCAGCGACTGATAGATCTGTTAAGAAATAAATTTTTTCTGGTTACGATAGCTTTCGTGATCTGGATGATATTTTTTGATAAAAATGATCTGCTGTCGCAGTATCAATACCACCAGGAAGTTAGTAAACTAAAAGAGCAGCGCGACTTTTACAAAGCCGAAAGCGATAAAGTAACCAAAGATCTGGACGAGCTGACCTCTGACCCTCAGAAACTCGAAAAATTCGCCCGCGAAAGATACCTGATGCACAAAGATAATGAAGATGTTTTTGTGATTGTAAGGGAGAAAAAGTAGCCCCACCCAAGCCCCGGTAAGGAGGGCTTAAATACAAACATAGTCAGACAAAAAAAAGTCTTCCCTGCCGGGGGAGATTTAGAAGGGGCTTTATTACATTTGACGCATGAGCATTCATGTTGAAGGTTTAATCAAAGTATACGGTGAGCAAAAGGCGGTAGATGATATCAGCTTTGAGGCTAAGCCGGGTGTGCTGGGCTTTTTAGGTCCGAATGGTGCCGGCAAATCAACCACTATGAAAATACTGACAGGCTTTATCCCCCAAACCGGCGGCAAGGCCCAGGTGTGCGGCTTTGATGTCACTATGCAGCCGCTCCAGGTAAAACGAAACATTGGTTATTTGCCTGAAAGCAATGCTTTGTATGCCGATATGTATGTCAGGGAGTCGTTGGGTTTTGTGGCAGATATTCATGGATTGCATGACCCTGCCAAACGCATCGCCGATGTTATAGAGATGACAGGCCTTGGTCCTGAACAGCATAAAAAGATAGGCCAGCTTTCAAAAGGCTACCGCCAGCGGGTAGGGTTGGCGCAGGCTATATTGCATGATCCACAGGTACTGATCCTTGACGAGCCCACCTCGGGCCTCGACCCTAACCAATTGATCAGCATCCGCCAGTTAATTATTGATCTGGGTAAAACCAAAACTGTCGTGCTATCCACCCATATTATGCAAGAGGTTGAGGCTGTTTGCAACCAAGTGATCATTATCAACAAAGGCAAAATTGTGGCCGACGATACGTTGCAAAATCTAAAAAGCGCCAATAATGCCAAATCGTTGGAAAGCATTTTTGTTAAGCTTACCAATAACTAACCGGCCCGGTTGCTTATTTGTGCCGATTTTATATTTTTGGTCAACAATTTATAACCCCCCTTTATCATTTTATGAGAAAATTTATTTTAACCTTAGCCGTGTTGGGCGGCGTGTTTGCAGGCGCTTTTGCACAAAAGACTGATCCCGGTAAATTTAGTTTAGGCCTTGAAGGTGGTTTGCCTTTTGGCTCTGGCCGTAATATTTCTACTTTTACAGTAGGCGGCTCTTTAAAATATGCCTTTACTATTGCTACCAGTACCTCATTAACTGTTTCTGGCGGATATACTTATTTACCTTATCGCGCTAACGTTACTATGGAGTATTTAGGTTACGCTAAAATAAACTCGGGCGAGGGCTTTATACCATTAAAAGCCGGTGTTAAATATTATTTCAATGATTTGTTTTATGGCGAAGCGCAGTTGGGTGCAGCTATCGCAACACAGTCGGGCGGGGGCACCAACTTTGCTTACGCACCAGGTATTGGCTACCAGTTTGATACCCATGCAGATTTGGGCTTGCGTTACGAAGGTTGGGCATTAAATAACACCAACTTTAACCAGATAGCCCTTCGGTTGGCTTATAGTTTCTAAAAAAAAAGAATAGAAAGGCTCCCGGGAGATCGGGAGCCTTAGTTTTTTTGATTGTGCTGATATGCCATAAACAAATATTGTTGTAATTTCGGCGCTCAAGCTTTTTAAGGTGTACAGCATACTCAAAAAAGAAATTACAACTTACCTCAGCTCGCTGGTGGCCTATGTTACCATTGGCGTGTTTTTGCTGGTGCTGGGGCTCTTTCTCTGGGTTTTTCCTGATTCATCTATTTTAGATTACGGCTACGCCGGATTAGACAGCCTTTTCAGTACTGCGCCATATCTGTTCATGTTCCTGATACCGGCCATTACAATGCGCTCGCTGGCCGAGGAACGAAAAGAGGGGACATTTGAGTTGCTCATTACCCGCCCGCTTACCGATCTGCAAATTGTATTGGGTAAGTACTTCGCGGCGGTGTCGCTGGTATTATTTGCGCTGGTGCCTACGTTGGTTTATTATTACTCGGTTAATGTGCTCGGCATTCCGCAAGGAAATATTGACAGCGGTGCCGTTATCGGCTCATATATCGGTCTGTTTTTGCTGGGTGCTTCGTTTGCGGCAATAGGCCTGTTTGCTTCAGCCATTACCAAAAATCAGATCATTGCATTTACAGTCGCCGTATTCATTTGTTTCTTTTTTTACAGTGGGTTTGATTCGCTGAGCGGATTACTGTCGCTGCAATCAAGCGGTATACAAAGCCTGGGTATTAATGATCATTATCAATCCATAAGCCGCGGTGTTTTAGATACCCGCGATCTGGGATATTTCATCGTGCTGGCAGCTTTATTTATCTGGTTAACGGTTGTAGTTTTGTTAAAGCAACAACAAAAATCGGCAGGTAAAAAAAGCATGATCGGGCTGGCCGTAATTATTGTAGTCGGCATACTAAGCACTGTGGGTTTTACCCGTTTTGATTTTACTAAAGAGGGCCGCTATACCATCTCAAAAATGAGCCGGGATATACTTGATAGCCTGAAAGGGCCGGTCAAGATCACCGTGTATTTGCAAGGCGATTTAACCGGCGGCATGAAACGCCTGCAACATGCCGCCAATGATATGCTGAGCGATCTGCAAGCCTACAGTCACCATAACCTGCAATTTGAATTTGTCGATCCGCTGAAAGGATTATCAAATGAAGACCAGAATAAAGCTGTAGAGGATTTAACAGCCCGCGGTATTGAACCGACCGCGCTATCGGTAAAAACCGATGAAGGTGTAACGCAGAAAACCATTTTCCCGGCGGCTATGGTGTCGGCAAATGGTAAGGATATTCCGGTTAAGTTGTTGTATCAGCAAAGCCAAATGGGGCTATCGGCCGATGAAGTACTGAACAATTCGGTGCAAAACTTAGAGTATGCCTTTATATCGGCCATAAAAAAAGCTAACAAGGGCGGCAAGCCGGCCATTGGTTTCACTACCGGGCATGACGAGCTGACGGATATTCAATTGAACGATGCTTTAAGATCACTGTCTGACGGGTTTGAAGTAGGCCGCGTCGACCTGAGAAGTATACCGTTTGATAGTTTGATTAAGATACGCCTGATGGTGGTACCCAAGCCCAATAAGCCATTTACTGAGGCTGAGAAATTTAAGCTTGACCAATACCTGATGCGCGGCGGCAAAATATTGTGGACTATAGACCAGGTAAGCGCCGAACTGGATAGCCTGAAGGGCCATGGCGGTGAGCAACTGGCTTTCCCCAAACAACTAAACCTGGACGACCAGCTGTTTACCTACGGCGTGCGCATCAATTATGATCTGATAGCCGACATCAACGCCGCGCAGATACCCGTAAGTACCGGCAACATTGGCGGGCAGGCGCAGATACAGATGGTGCCCTGGCTGTTTTATCCCATCTTTATTCCGTACGCAAAGCATCCCATCATTAAAAACCTGGATGGTATTTACAGCGAGTTTGTGAACACTATTGATGTGCTGGGGGCGCGTGGTATCAAAAATACCGTGTTGCTTACTTCATCGCCCTATAATAAAAATTTGAAGGCGCCGCACATGTTATCATTGCAGGCCATTGAGCAGGTGCCTGATCCGAAAGGGTTTCAAAGTGTGCCTAAAATTACCGGTGTTTTATTGGAGGGGGTGTTTAAGTCTGATTTTCAAAACCGCCCGGTGCCTGATGGGGTGGGCGAGGCCGTTCAGCAAAGATCTGAAAGCGTACCAACCAAACAAATTGTGATAAGTGATGGCGATATTTTTAAAAATGCCGTAGCTGCCGATGGCTCGCCGTATCCGCTGGGGTATGACCATTATACGCGCCAAAATTTCGGAAACAAAAATCTGCTGCTCAATATAGCCGATTACATGACCGACGATTCGGGCCTGATCACTTTACGTAATAAAGAGATTAAATTGCGACTGCTTAACCGCGCCCGTATACGTAATGAAAAATTATTTTGGCAAGTAATAAATACCGTTGTTCCTTTGCTTTTAGTGTTAATATTTGCTATTTTTCAACATTATATTCGTAAGCGAAAGTATGCTCACTAAATTTTATACTTTTGACTAATTAACTTTTAATTTATATATGAGATTCATAGTTTCCACATCAACATTGTTAAAGCAATTGCAGGCTGTGAGCGGCGCATTAAGCAGCAGCACGGTATTGCCCATATTGGAGAACTTTTTGTTTGAGATCAAGGATGGAAACTTAACCATTTCTGCTACCGACCTGCAAACCAGCATGACCACGTCATTGCAGGTTGAGGCTAAAGAAAATGGCCGTATTGCAATTCCATCACGTATTTTATTAGATACCTTAAAATCATTGCCTGAGCAGCCGGTGGCTTTCTCTGTCGATGACGCTACCTTTGCCATTGAGATCAACGCCGGTGACGGTAAATACAAATTGAGCGGCGAAAATGGCGAAGACTTTCCTAAAATTCCGGCTGTTGAAAATGCATCGTCAGTAAACCTGCCGGCATCAGTTTTAGGCGAGGCTATTAATAAAACCATTTTTGCGGTAAGTAACGATGAATTGCGCCCTGCCATGACCGGGGTTTACTGCCAGCTGTCAAGCCAGTACTTAACTTTTGTAGCTACTGATGCGCATAAGCTGGTACGCTACCGCCGTCTGGATGCAAAGGCCGATTCAACTACCTCATTCATCCTGCCAAAAAAAGCCTTGACATTGTTAAAGTCGGCTTTGCCAGGCGACGATGTGAATGTATCGGTTGAGTACAACAGCACCAGCGCCTTTTTTAAATTTAACAATATTAACCTGGTGTGCCGCTTAATTGATGAGCGCTACCCGGATTATGAAGCGGTTATCCCCTTGAATAACCCCAATAAACTAAGCATTGACCGCCTGGCGTTTTTAGGTTCATTAAGCCGTGTGGCTATCTACGCTAATAAAACTACGCATCAGGTAAGGTTAAAAATTACCGGCAGCGAGCTGCATATCTCGTCTGAAGATATTGACTTTGCTAACGAGGCTCATGAGCGCCTAACCTGCCAGTATGAAGGCGAGGATATGGAAATTGGCTTTAACGCCCGCTTCCTGATCGAGATGCTGAAAAACCTGAGCGGCGAAGAAGTATTGCTGGAGATGTCATCGCCAAACCGTGCCGGCTTACTATTACCACAAGGCGGCGACGAGAACGAGGATGTTTTGATGCTGGTAATGCCGGTGATGCTGAATAGCTATGCTTAATTAGCAACATTAATATAAAATTTAGATCGAATGATAGTCCGGGCGTTAAAAACCGGACTTTTTTATTGAACCAGATAACAAAAGCTATAATTGTACAGTTATATAGCATTGGGTTATTTTATGAATAATAAGAAAGTATTATTGACTGTGTTTATGGCTGTAGCCGGTTTTTTTGCCTGTAAAAAGGACGGCGAAAAAGTAGCTGCTATCACTTACAATCAAATAACCATTATTAACGCCGGCGGCGATACCCTTAACGTTTACGAAAACGGTACGCGTGTTAATAACGGGTCAAACCTGTTACCATCCGGGCAATACCGTAATCTTAAAGTAGTAGCCGGTACCCAACGCTATCAATTTAAAAAGGCAGGCAGCCCCAATACGCTTTTTGAGCATGAGCTTAGTTTGGATGATTCAACCCTTTATACCATGTTTGTTGCAGGCAGGACAGGCGACCAGGTTTTTTTATTACAGGTTGATACGCTGCCCACAGATACTGCCGCCCATGTGCGCTTTGTAAATGCTTCGCCCGATGCCGGAAATATTGATTTTACCATAGGCAATTTACCTACTGTAAAGGCCCAGCCGTTTAAGTCGGCAACATCATTTTTAAGTGTAGCGCCCGGCCCTGTTTTTTATTCGATGTACATAGAAGGCCAATCAACACCCGTTGCTTCAGGTACGCTTACCTTAAACAAGAGTACATCTTATAATTTATTTTTAAAAGGAACCGTTGATGGCAAGGGTACTAATGCACTTGGCGCCCGGCTACTCATAGTAAAATAAGTAAATATGGCTAACAAAAATAAATTTATGGTTTTTGTGTTTATGTGTTGTGCAGGCATCATGACCATATCCTTTATTACATCGTGCGGTAAAAATGCGGGTTCCATTTCTCCGGCTACCTCGCATATTGAGTTTCAGGTAGTTAACTTAAGCCCCGACCTGCATCCGGTTAGCTTATATATTGGCACATATAAGCAAAACAATCAATCCTATTCATATCCAAATCCATCCGGATATTTTTCAATAACTAACGTTAGCCCGCCTATACAGATCAGGTCGGCTGTTTCAACAGAATCGGCCGTCAATATCCTGTCAATAGATACGCTGATCATGCATCCGTACTTTAAATACTCGCTATTTATTACCGGCTTAAAGTCAGATAGTACGGTTACATCGTTTTTAACTACCGACACTGCCGGCCCGCCGCCTGCCGGCCGCGGTAAAATAAGGTTTGTAAATGCATCGCCGCATTCGTCGGCATTTGATGTTTCGGCTAACGATGTGATAGCTTTCCAAAATCAACCCTATAAAAACATTAGTGATTACATACTCATACCGCCCGGCAATTATGATTTCAAGATCATGCCTGCAGGTCAAAAAACAGTGATATCAACCTATCCTAAATTTACAGTGATGGACGGCAAAGTGTACACCTTATTTTGCCGCGGTGTAGCCGGCGGCGCCGACTCAGTGGCGTTTGGAACCGGTATTATCACCAACCGCTAAATCAATTCGGGATAATATTTATATTTTTGCGCCAAAACTGAAGAAACGCCTTGGAACTGATAAAATCGCTGATAGACTTTATTTTACACATAGATAAGCACCTGGTGCAAATTACCAGTCAATATCAGGGCTGGACTTACCTGATACTGTTCGCCATTATTTTTGCCGAAACGGGTTTCGTAGTAACACCATTTTTACCTGGCGACTCGCTGTTGTTTGCAGCAGGCGCACTGATAGCAGGCGGTAACTCTGGTTTAGATATTTACCTGCTGGCGTTTATATTGATAGTTGCAGCCTTTACAGGTAACACGCTTAACTACACCTTCGGTAAATTTCTGGGGCCAAAAGTGTTTAAGGAGGATAATAAGATACTCAAGCTGGATTACTATCTGCAAACTAAAGCTTTTTTTGACAGACATGGTGGTAAGGCGGTAATATTCAGCCGTTTTATGCCTATTATACGTACCATAGCGCCTTTTGTGGCCGGGGTAGGGCGTATGCCTGTGTTGCGTTACAGCCTTTACAACATTGTAGGCGGCGTGTCATGGATTGTGCTGTTTTTATTTTCCGGATATTTGCTTGGTAATGTGCCGTTCTTTAAAGCGCATTTTTCATTGATAGGTATCGCTATTATATTAGTGTCGGTTGTACCGGCCATCATAGCTGCTATTAAAGGCGGCAGAAAGAAAAACGCCTGAGTTAGAAACGCCGATGCTTCGCGTTTAATAAGCACGTAACTAAAACGCAAAGCATTGCGTCTACGGTATTGCAATATCAAACGGTGCTATCTTGCCTGAACGATAAACAGCTTCCTCTTTTTGAATTTTACGCAACTTATCGGTAGTTAACCGCTCTTTGATCAGCTTATCAAGGTCGGGCTGCCCGGCATCTACCCAGGCCGAATACCAAAAGCTGCCCACCGATAAAATAGCCGAACGCATGCGCCTTTGCACCATGCCATGCAGCAGACGCTGGTAGTTGCGGCTGTAAGCTGCCGAGTAATCCTTTATCGCTTTTTTGCCATGCATCACCATGGCATATTTTTTATTGTCGGGATAAACTTTGCTTAGCGCTTTTTCCTGGCGCAATACCGAGTCGACTTCACCAAATGAGGTCCGGCAGATCTTGAATGCTTCTTTAAGCGGATTTTCAATATAGCGAGCCTTGCCCGCGTATACATTGTAATTGGCCGCAAATAACTCGGGCAGGCGGCTTTCCCAAAGCGCATGCAAACCGGTTTGGCCGCTTAATTGCCCGTTGTAGTTTTGAGTGAGATGCAAAGGGACATGTGCATCGGCCACATAGTGGCCCAGGTTGGACGAGGCGATGACGATGCCCGTG
>Ga0153956_1001339_pt1 | contig 22093 bp, 23 predicted proteins | sample TSFL040MetaG_FD_104704 | JGI IMG/M metagenome (GOLD analysis project Ga0153956, IMG submission 104704) | Attine ant fungus gardens microbial communities from Florida, USA - TSFL040 MetaG | ecosystem: Host-associated > Fungi > Mycelium > Unclassified | place: USA: Florida, Wekiwa Springs... | reverse complement strand
GACGAGAGCGGCCGGCCCTTCAACCGTGACGCCCGCTCGCTCATGTACGAGCGCGCCAAGTCGGTCCAGGACAAGAAACCCTTCGGCACCGAGCTCGACGTCTACGAAGACGGCTACACCTGGCTCACGCACTCGATGGCCACCAAGCCGGAGGTGAAGGACCCCGAGGCGGACCTCCGGGTCACGGTCGGCGGCCCCGACTGCAAGCAGCCCTACTCGAGCTCGGTCCTGAACATCTCCGCGATGAGCTTCGGTGCCCTGAGCGGCGCCGCGATCCGGGCGATGAACACGGGGGCGAAGGCCGGCGGCTTCGCCCACGACACCGGCGAGGGCGGGATGTCGATCCACCACCGCGAGCCCGGCGGCGACCTGATCTGGCAGATCGGCACCGGCTATTTCGGCTGCCGCACGGCGGACGGCGAGTTCAGCCCGGAGGCCTTCGCCGAGTACTCGGTCCTGCCCCAGGTGAAGATGATCGAGATCAAGGTCTCCCAGGGCGCGAAGCCGGGCCACGGCGGCATCCTTCCGGCGGCCAAGGTCACCCAGGAGATCGCCGACGCCCGCCTCGTCCCGCAAGGACAGGACGTCTTCTCGCCGACCTACCACAAGGCGTTCTCGACGCCGCTCGAGCTGACCGCGTTCATCGCCCAGCTGCGCGAGCTCTCGGGCGGCAAGCCGGTCGGCTTCAAGCTCTGCGTCGGCGATCCCTCCGAGTTCATGGGCGTCGTCAAGGCGATGCTGGAGACCGACATCTACGCCGACTTCATCGTCGTCGACGGTGGCGAGGGTGGGACCGGGGCGGCGCCGCTGGAGTTCTCCGACTCGCTCGGCATGCCTCTGCTGGAGGGCCTGATGACGGTCCAGAACACCCTCGTCGGCGCCGGCATCCGCGATCGGATCAAGATCGGGGCGAGCGGCAAGCTCGTCAACGCGGCGGCGATGGCGCGGGCGATGGCGCTGGGCGCCGACTGGTGCAACTCCGCCCGGGCCTTCATGCTCTCGGTCGGCTGCATCCAGTCGCAGCGCTGTCACACCAACGAGTGCCCCGTGGGGGTCGCCACCCAGAACGCCAAGCTCGCGCGCGCGCTGGTCGTCCCCGACAAGGCCGAGCGCGTCCACAACTACCACCGCAACGCGGTGGCCGGCCTCGCCGAGATGATCGCCGCAATGGGCCTCGACCACACCTCCGAACTGCGGCCCGATCACGTCGTCAAGCGCGTGAACCAGTTCGAGGTGCGGTCCTTCGAGGAGATCTACGATACGGCCCGCTTCGACTCGGCGGCGTTCCTGTCCAGCTCGGCCCCGGAGCGCTTCCAGGGCTTCTGGGACCGGGCCACGTCCGCGTCGTTCCACCCTCCGGCCGCGGCTGCCGCGTAGGCCGCCGTCCTGACCACCGAACCACCACTTGGAGAACTGATGTCCCAGACCGTCGCCTCATACCTGGTCGACATGATGATCGACGCCGGCGTGCGCAACATCTATGGAATCGTCGGCGACTCGGCGAACCCGATCTTCGACGAGATCCGCAAGACCGAAGGCAAGCTGAACTTCGTCAACGTCCGCAACGAGGAGGCGGGCGCGTTCGCCGCCGGCGCCGACGCCCAGGTCTCGGGGCGTCCGACCGCGGTGGTCGGCTCCTCCGGCCCCGGGGCGCTGCACCTCGTCAACGGCCTCTACGACTGCGCCCGCAACGGCGCCCCGGTCTTCGCGATCGCGACCCACATCCCCAGCACCGAGATCGGCACCGACTACTTCCAGGAGACCCGGCCCGACCAGATCTTCCTCGACTGCTGCGAGTACATCGGCTACGTCACCTCGCCGCTGCAGATGCCGCGGCTGGCGGAGCTGGCGATGCAGGCGGCGATCATGAAGCGCGGCGTCGGCATGATCATCCTGCCCGGGGACATCTGCGCGGCGGAGATCAAGCACCCGATGCTCCCGCACCCCTTGATCACCGCGCGGCCGGTCGTGCGCCCGCACGACGCCGACCTCGAGGAGGCGGCGAAGCTGATCGGGCGGGCCGGGAAGGTCGCGATCTACGGCGGCGCCGGCTGTCGCGAGGCGCGGGCCGAGGTGCGGGAACTGGCGGAGAGGCTGAACGCCCCGGTCGCCTACACCTTCCGCGGCAAGGACGGGCTCGAGGCCGAGAACCCGAACGCCGTCGGGATGACCGGCCTGCTCGGCTGGGGCGCCGCGCACGTGGCTCTCGACGACTGCGATCTGTTGCTGATGCTCGGCACCGATTTCCCCTACCACGACTTCATCCCGAGCAAGCCGACGATCATCCAGGTCGACGAGGACCCGGCGCGACTGGGCCGGCGGGCGGCGGTGGACCTGGGACTCGTGGGTGACATCGGCGAGACGGTCAGGGCGCTGATCCCCCACCTCGACCGGAGTCGCGACCGCGCCTTCATCGACGAGATGCTCAAGTCCCACGGCAAGATCGCGAAGGGGCTGCACTCCTACGTCGACCACGCGGGCGGCGGCAGCGGGCTGCGCCCGGAGCAGGTCGCGACCGCGATCAGCGCGGCGGCCGAGGACGACGCGGTCTTCACCGTCGACACCGGCATGTGCTGCGTCTGGGGCGCGCGTTACATCTCGATGCGACCCGACCAACGGATGCTCGGCTCGTTCGGTCACGGCTCGATGGCCAACGCGATGCCGCAGGCGATCGGTGCCTATCTGGGCGCCGGCCGCCAGACGATCGCCTTCTGCGGCGACGGTGGCTTCGCGATGCTGATGGGTGAGATCCTCACCGCCGCCGAGCTGGACGTGCCGGTGAAGCTGATGGTCTTCAACAACTCGACCAGGGGCATGGTCCGGGCCGAGATGGAGGTCTTCGGTTATCCGCCCTGGGGGACCGACGTGAAGAACCCGGACTTCGGGGCGCTCGCCCGCGCGGTCGGCATCCACGGCGAGCGGGTCGAGAAGCCCGACGACATCGAGGGCGCGGTGAAGCGAGCCCTCGAGCATCCCGGCCCCGCCCTGGTCGACTTCGTCACCGACCCGCGCGCCCTGGCGATGCCTCCGGCGGCTACCTTCGAGCAGGCTCGGGGCTACGCGATGGCGATGAGCAAGGTGGTCTTCGAGGGCGACACGGCGGAGTTGCTGGAGACCGTCAAGTCGAACATCCGCGACATCAGGCAGGTGCTTTAGATGAATACCGATGCGACCAACGATCTCCCCCGCGGCATCGAGCTGCTCCGCGACCCGGAGCTGAACAAATCGACCGCCTTCACCGAGCGCGAGCGGGAGGGGCTCGGCCTGTCCGGCCTGGTGCCGCCGGGCCTCGACTCGGAGGAGAACCAGCTCGCCCGCGTCCACCTGCAGCTCAGCCAGAAGACCGCCGACATCGACAAGTACGTCTACCTCGCCGGCCTCCAGGACAACGACGAAACGCTCTACTTCAAGACCCTGATGTCGGACCCGGCGCACTTCATGCCGCTGGTCTACACGCCGACCGTCGGCGAGGCGTGCCAGAAGTTCGGCCACATCATGCGCCGCCCGCGCGGCCTCTACATCTCGATCGAGCAGCGCGGCCGGGTGCGGGATATCCTCCGCGACTGGCATGAGAAGGACGTCCGCTTCTGCGTCGTCACCGACGGCGAGCGCATCCTCGGCCTCGGCGACCTGGGGATCAACGGGATGGGGATCCCGATCGGCAAGCTCGCCCTCTACACCGCCTGCGCCGGCGTGCCGCCGCACCTGACCCTGCCGGTGACCCTCGACGTCGGCACCAACAACGAGGAACTGATCGACGACCCGCTCTACCTCGGCCTGCGGCAGGCGCGCGTGCGCGGCGAGGAGTACGACGAATTCCTCGAGGAGTTCGTCACCGCGATGCAGGAGGTCTTCCCCGATTGCTGCATCCAGTTCGAGGACTTCGCGAACATCAACGCGGTCCCGCTGCTGGCGCGCTACCGGGATCGGGTCTGCTCCTACAACGACGACATCCAGGGCACCGCGGCGGTCGCCGTGGCGGGGATCTCCGGCGCCCTGCGGCTCCAGGGCGGCGGCTGGAAGGACCAGACCTTCCTCTTCCTCGGTGCCGGCTCCGCCGCCACCGGGATCGCCGGCCTGATCTGCCTGGCGATGGTCGCCGACGGTATCCCCGCCGAGGAGGCACGCAAGCGCTGCTGGATGGTGGACGTGAACGGCCTGCTCGAGAGCAGCCGCACCGACATCGCCGACTTCCAGCGTCCCTACGCCCACGAGCACGCGCCGATCAAGGACTTCCTCGCCGCGGTCGAGGCGATCGAACCGACTGGGATCATCGGTGTCAGCACGGTGCCGAAACTCTTCAACCAGGCCGTGATCGAGGCGATGAGCGCGATCAACGAGCGGCCGATCATCTTCCCGTACTCGAACCCGACCTCGCGCTCGGAGTGCTCGGCGGAGGAGGCCTACAGATGGTCGAAGGGCAAGGCGATCTTCGCCAGCGGCAGCCCCTTCGGCCCGGTCAAGCTCGAGGGTAAGACCTTCGTCCCCGGCCAGGGCAACAACGTCTACATCTTCCCGGCGCTCGGGATGGCGATCTACGCCACCAAGGCGCGGCGGGTCACCGACGAGATGTTTCTCCGCGCCGCCAACGCGGTCGCCGAACAGGTGACCCAGGACGACCTCGACATGGGCCTGATCTACCCGCCGCAGTCGGCGATCCTCGAGACCTCGCTCCACGTCGCCGAGAAGGTCGCGGCGCTGGTCTTCGAGCGCGGCCTCGCTGGCGTCGATGAACCCGACGACGTCGCCGAGTTCATCCGCGCGCGCGCTTACCGACCCGAGTACCGGGAATACGTCTGAGGGTCCACCGTGGGGTCTGTGCTCAGCCTGCTGCCCCTGGCCGCCAGCTCGGAAGTGCTGCCCGCGCGCGAGCAGATGGCCTTCACGCTGGGCTTCCACATCATCTTCGCCAGCCTGGGGATCGCCTTCCCGGCCTACATGCTGATCGCCAACTACATCGGCTTGAGGCGCAACGACCCCGACGCGCTGGAGCTGGCCCGGCGCTGGTCCAAAGTTGCCGCCGTGACCTTCGCGGTCGGCGCCGTCACCGGCACCGTGATCAGCTTCGAGTTCGGCCTGCTGTGGCCGGAGTTCACCGCCCGCTTCGGTGACGTCTTCGGCGTCGCCTTCGCGGTCGAGGGGATCTTCTTCTTCCTCGAGGCGATCTTCATCGGCATCTACCTGTTCGGCTGGAAGCGCCTCTCGCCCTGGGCCCACTTCTGGTCCGGCGTCCCGATCGCCATCTGCGGCATCGGCGGCGCCCTCTCGGTGGTCGCGGTCAACTCCTGGATGAACCAGCCCCAGGGGTTCACGCTCTCGCGGGGGTTCTTGCACGGCGGTGAAGTGACGGATGTCGAACCGCTCAAGGTCATCTTCAACGGTGCGTTCGGCTACGAGGTCCCGCACATGATCCTCGCCGGCTAGCTGCTCACCGGCTTCCTGATCGCCTCGGTCTACGCGGTCGGGATGCTGCGCGGGCGGCGCGACCGCCGCCACCGCCTCGGCCTGCTGATCCCGTTGACGGTGGCGCTGATCCTGACCCCGGTCCAGTTCTTCGTCGGCGACGTCGCGGCCCGCTCGGTCGCCGAAGACCAGCCGGTCAAGTTCGCGGCGATGGAGTGCGTGCAGGAAACGCACACCCACGTCACCGAGTACCTCGGCGGGCGCTGTACCGACGAAGGCGTGAAGGGCGGGATCGGGATCCCGAACCTCGACTCCTGGCTGGTCGGCTTCAGCGCCGACACCGAAGTGGTCGGGCTCGATTCGGTGCCGCCCGAAGATCGCCCGCCCGCGAACACGATGCTCCACCTCGCCTTCGACGCGATGGTCGGCATCTGCTGCGCCCTGATCGCCCTCGGCCTCTGGTTCGCCTTCGTCTGGTGGCGGCGGCGCGACATCCCCGGGACGAAGTGGTTCCTGCGGGCGGTCGCCATCTCGGGGATCGCGGTCGGGGTGGCGATCGAGTGCGGCTGGATCATCACCGAGGTCGGCCGGCAGCCGTGGATCGTCTACGAAGTGATGCGGACCGAGGAAGCGGTGACCGGCGCCAGCGGCATCTGGTTCACGCTCGGCGCCGTGGTGGTCCTCTACGCGGCGCTCGGGACCGCGACGGTGCTGGTCTTGCGGGCGATGGCGCGCCGCTGGCGCGAGGCGGGCTCCGCGGCGGAGGAGGGCGGCGGCCCCTACGAACCGGCGCCGCCGGTCGCCGCCGGAGGCGAGCGATGAGCACGGCGGACGCGGTCGCCGCCGTCCTCTGGCTCGGCGCGACCTTCTACGCGGTCTTCGCCGGGGCCGACTTCGGCGCCGGGTTCTGGGACCTGCTGACCGGCAGGGACGAGCGCGGCGAGCGGGCGCGGGCGGCCATCGGCCACTCGATCGGCCCGGTCTGGGAGGCCAATCACGTCTGGCTGATCTTCGTCCTGGTCGTCCTCTGGGCCGCCTTCTCGGCGGCCTTCGGCGCGATCGCCTCGACCCTCTTCATCCCGCTCAGCCTGGTCGCGCTGGGGATCGTCCTGCGCGGTGCCGGCTTCGCCTTCAAAGGCACCGCGGCGCGCGCCGGGGGCCGCTACCTCGCCGACCGCCTGTTCGCGCTCTCCTCGCTGCTGACGCCGTTCTTCATGGGGACGGTGGTCGGCGCGGTCGCCTCCGGCCGGGTTCCCCCCGGCAACGCCCAGGGCGACGCGGTGACGAGTTGGCTGAACCCGGTCTCGCTGGTCACCGGAGTGCTCTTCGTCGCCACCGGCGCCTATCTCGCGGCCGTCTTCCTCACCCATGACTCGCATCGCTTCGGCACGCCCGAGCTGGTCGAGTACTTCCGCCGCCGGGCGCTCGTCGCGGGGGTCGTGAGCGGGGCGGTCGCGGTCGTCGCGATGTTCGTCTACAAGTCCGATGCCGAATTCATCTACGAAGGCCTGACCGGCGACGCGCTCCCCCTCGTCATCGTCTCGCTGCTGTGTGGGATCGCCGCCCTGGCCTTGCTCTGGCGGGGCGGGCGGGGGGCGCGCATACCGGCGGTCGGGGCGGTGGTGACGATGGTCTGGGCCTGGGGCGTGGCCCAACACCCCTACCTGCTGCCGCAGACGATGACGATCGAAGAAGGCGCCGGCGTCTCGACGACGCTGACCTGGGTCCTGATCGTCTTCGTGGTGGCGGTGGTGGTCGTGTTGCCGTCGCTCTTCCTGCTCTTCACCCTCGCCCAGCGCGACCTCGTCGAGGAGCGCCCCGAACTGACCGTGCACGAAGGAGCGGAGGGACGATGAGCCCGAAGGTGAAGTCGACCCGCCGCGGCCGCCGCGATCGCTGCGCGGGGTGAGGGACGGGGCTGGGGCTCCGGCCCGGGCGGCCGTCCGAGGTGGCCCCGTGCGTCCCGGGCGCCTCATGGGGGTCCTGGCAGGCTGTGACCCCCATGACGAGCCCAGGACGTGAGGCTTCGCGGGGGAAGACGTCAAGGGTCCGTGACGAAGACGCCGGGGACGTCACACCTCCCGGCCCTCCCCGGCCCCTGCGGGACCCCGGCCGGGAGCGAGTTCGCAGTTAGCGACACATGTTGTCGCTAACTGCGAACGCGCCTCCGGGGGACCCTTTCGGAGACCGGGATCGAGGGTCCGCGACCGTGACGGTTGGACAACACGGACAGAAACGTCACGTTCCCGGCGTCTTCGTCACGGGGTCACGCATCCGTGACGGATCCGTCCGTCCGCCGTGAGGCTCCCGTGACCCTCCCGGCACGGTCCCTCCACCTCTCCCCCCGGGAGTGGCCCAGGAGGGACGGCGGGGGTGACCCTGGACGAACCTCCCCGCAGTTCGTGAGGGAAGGGTCACCCCCGCCGTCCCCGGCCCTCCCCGGCCTGCCCGGGCCGTGGAGGGGAGGGCCGTCCCCCCAGCTGTTCCTTATGCGCCTATGAGGCGCATAAGGAACAGCTGACGGGGGGCCCCGGCCTAGGTGAGCGGTGGCTCCCAGCCGGGGTGGTTGGCTCAGCTGACGCGTTGAATCGACGGCAGCTGGTAGCTGCCGTCGAGCACCGGTGCTTTTGGCCCGTACATCCGCATGACCGGGCGGAACTGGCCCGCCGGGGTTGGCAGCCAGTTCGCCTCCTTCTCGGGGCCGGGGGAGGTCGACTGCATGTAGATCGTCAGCGAGCCGTCCTCACCCTGGACCAGGCCCGGGGTACGGTCGCCGATCGAGTAGCGGTCGATCGGGTTGTCGACGAGGAGGAACTTCGGCACGTTGTACATCGTCAGTGACCAGAAGGCGCTGACCGGCGGTGGCTCGCTCAGGTGCAGCTCGTAGGAGTTGGCGCCGTCTAGCGGCTCCCCGTCGGCGTCGGTGAAGACGATCTCGTAGTCGGCCTCGTAGCCGTGGTTGCCGAACAGGCCGAGCCGGGCAGCGACCGCGCGGGTCGCGTAGGCCCGTTTGGGGTCGGCGATCTTCCACTCGTCGCTGTCGATCGTGCCGAACCCGAGGCGGTAGGAGTTGTAGTCGAAGAAATGCAGCCCCGAGGTCCAGCCGTTCGGGCCCGCGCCGCCGCCTTTGGCGAGCTGCTCGATCTGCGCTCGCCCCTGCGCCTCGCCCTCGACCAGGACCTTGACCAGCTCCGGGTCGGGGTCGACATAAGGGGAGCTGCTCTCGCCGAGGCCGAGCGCCGCGATCGCCGCGAGGAACGGCTCGTCCTCGGCCGGCGGCGGGAAGGCGGCGAGCTCGACCCGCACCGTCTCCCACCACGCCAGCTCCTCGGAGACGCCCGGCTCTCCCTTCGGCACCCCCTCCGGGGCCGGTCCGGAGCCCTCCAGCGGACGCAGCGAGAACTGGTCCTGCAAGGCCCGCACGGCCGGCAGGTCCGCCTCGCCGTCGACCTGGATCCGCCCCACGATCAGGGCGACGTCGGTCGGGCACTCGATCAGGGTCGTGCCCGCGGGCATCTCGCCGCCGTAGCCCGGAGCCACGAAGAGGAAGCGCCCGGCCTCGCCGCCGTGGCTGCGCGTGCCGACGTAGGCGAAGTTGTTGGTCCAGGCGTCGATCATCTGCAGGACGTAGTAGCGCGAGCCCGTCTCCGGGACCTCGAGCAGCAGCGGCCCGCTCCGCAGGTCGAGCGGCGCCACGATGTAGAGCGTGTCGTTGTTGGGCGAGACGAACTGGGTCTCCGGCCCGAGCAGCTCGCGGGCGTGGTGGAGCTCGTTCCAGGGCCCGCCGACCGGAAGCGTCCCGGCGTTGTCGGCGATGCCCTCGATTTCCCGCAGGCAGTACTCCAGCGGGTAGGCGTAGACGAAGGCCTGCGCGGCCAGCTCGACGGCGTTGCTCGGCAGGGCGGGGCGGTTGGACATCGGTTCCTCCGTGGTCAGGACCTAGTTGGCGGGCACGGTGGCGCGGACCTCACCGTCCACCTCGGCCGCCCCATACTTGCGCAACGGCGCGCTCGCCGGCCCCCGCTCGACCGCGCCGGAGACGACGTCGAACCTCGAGCCGTGGCACTGTCGCCCTCGCGGCGTCGGTATCAGGTCTGGGACCCGGCCGCGGCCTCGTCCGATCGGGGTGAGGCCGCCCGCCTGGCGGAAAGCCGCCGCTGGATCACCAGGGTCACGGTCCCGGCGACGACCAGCAGCACCACGTTGGTGGCGAGCACGGCGGCGGCGCCCGAGACCTTGCCCGCGTCGCCGACTCCGGCCGCCACGCCGAGGTAGGCGGCGGCGGGGATCGTCGTCACCGAGATCGCCACGCCGACGCCCGAGCTGGCCCGCGTCTCCAGCGCCAGCATCGCCGCGACCCCGGCTGCCAGCGCCACCGCGACGGTGGCGGAGTTGATCGAGGTGAGCCCGGACAGGGAGGCCGCGCCGACTTCGAAGTTCCCCGGCAGGACCCCGAGCGGGTTGAGCACGGCGGTCAGGACGGCGCCGCTCAGGGAGGTGGCGAGGAAGCCGATCAGGAGGGTGCCGCCGGCGCGTGCGGCCAACCCCGGGTCGCGGGAGACGGCGCCGACGCAGATCGCGGCGATCGGCAGCATGTCGGGGCTGATCGCCATCGCGCCGACGATCAGGATGCCGTTGTCGTAGATCACCCCGAAGCCGGCGATCACGCCGGCGACGGCCATGAAGGCGACGTAGCGCGGCAGCAGTCGTGAGTTGATCGCGGCCTGACCCAGCATGTCGCTCCAGATCAGGCTCACCGCCGGCGGCTGCGACGACCCGCCCACGGTCTCCAGCCGGGCGAGCGAGACGTCGTCGGCGGACAGCCCCGCCGAGCGGGCCAGTGCCAGCGCGCGGTCGGCGACAGCGGGGTCGACCTCGCCCTCGAGCCGCGCCCGGCCGCCGCTCAGGGCGGGGGTGAGGATCGCGACGTGCAGCAGGCCGTCGCGCTCGAGCTCGCTGCCGAGCGTCCGCAAGCGGGCCTCGTCGCCAAACGCTCTGAGCTGCAGCACCGGGGCATCGTCCCGGTCGGATGACCCGCCCGCGTCATCCGATTCGGGTGATCGGGTTCATCCGAATCGGGTGACGCGGACCGCGGTCTCGGACGGCATGCTGCCGCGCATGAAGCCCGACTCGGATCTCTCCGCCATCCCGGTCATCGTTGCCCTGATCGTCGCCGTGCTGGCGGTCTTCGCCGCCTTCTTCTTCATCGGCGCGGTCGTCGGCGTGATCGTCCTGATCGTCCTCGTGATCCTCGGGATCGCGGTAGGGGCGCGCTGGATCCGGAGCAACGACCTCAGCTGACCCGTGCCGGGCTCGCACCTCTCCGCGGTATGCGCGGAGAGGTGCGAGCTCACCTCCTCCTCAGGCCAGCAGCTCCGCCTTCGCCTGGTCGAACTCCGCCTCTGACAGGGCGCCCTTTTCCTTCAGCTCGTTGATCTTGTGCAGCTCGTCGGCCGGGGAAGCGGCCTGCGCCTGGTCGCGGACGTACTCGTCGAAATGCTTTTTCGCCTCTGCTTCCGCCTTGATCGTGCGATCACGCATCTCGTTCCCGCGGGCGATCAGGTAGAGGAACTCCCCGAAACCGACATCTGCGAGTGGGAACACGTGGTTCTTTTCTACTTGGTTGCTAGTCGGCGAACCCGAGGTCCCGGATGGTCCAGCGTCCCGGGAGGTCGTCCGCGAGCCGGTGGCTGAGGGCGTGCCCCTCGAAATGACTGAGCGCTTCGAGGACCCGCTCTTTGGCGTCGCAAGGTACCGCCATCAGCAGGATCGAGGTCCCCGGCCGCAACCGCGGCAGCAGGCGGCGCTGGAAGGGCGTTTCGATCGCGGCCGGAGCGTCGTCGCTCAGCAGGACCTCGAGGAGCGTTCCCCAGAACTCTGGCCAGCGGGTGGTGGCGCCGGCCCGCCCGCTGATCGTCAGGTGGCAGGCCCCGTCCCGCGCGCAGACGAGCACCGAGGAGGCGTCCGGGTCGACCAGTAGGTCTCCCCCGCAGCGGTGGACTTCTTCGACCGCGCGGTCAGCGACGGTCTCATCCTCGTATGCGATCGCGACGAGCTCAGGCATCCGCTATCGAAACTACGACCGCGCCGCACGCTGCGCCTCGTCCCAACCGGGTGATTCAGCCCGCGTCCAGCAGGCCGAGCTCCCGCGCCCGCCCGACCGCCTCGTCGCGCGAGGAGCACCCCAGCTTCCGGTAGATGCTCGCCGCGTGGGTCTTCACCGTGTTCGGCGAGACCTGGGTGCTGGTGGCGATCTGCGGGAACGAGAGGTGCCGCGGCAGGAACTGCAGGACCCGCAGCTCGGCCGGGGTCAGCTGCGCGCCGTCCGCCGCCACCGGGCCGCCGATCGCCGTCCGCGCCTCCGCGACCCAGACGCCGAGCAGCGAGTCGTCCGGGACCTCGGCGAGTTGCGCCGCCGCCGAGCCCAGCAGGTCGCTCGCCTCGGCACGCTGCCCGAGCCGCGCCGCGCCGCGCGCGAGCGTCAGTTTGGCCTCGATTTCATACCAAGGGGTGTAGTGCTCGAGCCTGCCGAGCAGGCGCTTCCCGGTCGTCAGGTCGGCGCCTGCCTCGACGGCGGCGCCGCGCTGAGCCCGGATCAGCGCCGAGGTGGCGAAGGGCAGCGCCATCACCGGGTACTCGGTGAGCCCCGTGCGCTTGATCTGCGCCCGGGCGCGGGTCATCTTCTCCTCGGCGAGCCGCCAGTCGCCCCGCTCGATCGCGAGCTGCGCGAGCTGCGTCAGCGCGATCACCTGCAGGTCCGGCGCGCCGACGGATCCGCGGCGCACGCTCTCCTTCAGACGTGTCCGGGCCGCCTCGTGCTCGCCGAGCAGGTGGAGGCCGACCCCGTCGAGCAGCGCGGTGAGCGAGCGCCAGGGGTCGTCCTCGGGGAGCAGCGGCTCGACCGCGGCGGCCGTCTCGCGCATCGCGGCGAGGCCCTGGCGGGAGAGGGCGGCGTCGGCGAGGGCGAGGCCGACCTCGATCGCGGTGTCGGCGTCGCCGCGCTCGCCCGCCAGCAGCCGCCGGGCGATCGCCATCCAGTGCTCGGCCTGTGGGCCGCGGCCGAGCGTCAGCTCCGTCCAGGCAGCGGTCACGCTGGCGCCGGGACTGGTCGCCACGCTGCGGGCGCCGAGGCGCTCCAGCCAGCCGACCAAGGTCGCGTTGCGACCGCCCGCGGAGTACTCCGGCACCGCCCTGAAGAGCAGGCCCCCGGCGAGGTCGACCGCACCGGCGGCCAGCGCGTGGTGGATCGCCTGGTCGGCGTTGTCGGCGGCCGACCACCACTCCGAGGCGCGGCGGTGGATCCGCGCCGTCGCCGCCGCTTCGGTGCGCAGCAGCTCCGTGCGCAGCATCTCCTGCAGCAGCGGGTGCAGCCGGTACCACTCGCCCTTGCGGTCGAGCGGGACCAGCAGCATGTTGGAGCGGCTCAGCTCGTGGAGGACCGCGGCGGAGTCGTCGCGCTCGAGGGCGAAATCGCAGAGCGGGCCGCTCAGCCGCTCCAGGGTTGCCGCCCGGCGCAGGAAGGTGGCGTGGTTGAGCGAGGCGGAGAGGAGGAACTCCTCGCGCAGATAGTCGACGACGAGCCGATGGTCGCCGGTGAACCGGGCCAGGGAGCGCCCCGGGTCGGCGGCCTCGCCGAGCGCCAGGCCGGCGAGGTAGAGCGCGGCGGGCCAGCCCTCGGTCCTGCGTACGATCGCGTCGAGCTGGCCCGGAGTGAGCTCCAGCCCGAGCGCCGCCAACAGCGCGGCGCACTCGCCTTTGGTCATCGTCAGGTCCTGGCGCCCGAGCTCGGTGAGCCTCCGGTCGGCGCGCAGGCGCCCGAGGCCCACCGGTGGTTCGGCGCGGCTCGCCAGGGCCAGCTGGGACCCGCCGGTGACGCCCCGGCAGAGCGCCGCGACGATGCTCAGCGCGTCGGGCGCCTCGATCCGCTCCAGCTCGTCCAGCACCAGGACGAACGGCCGCGTGCGCTTCGCCAGCGCCGCCGCCAGCCGCGGGGCGACGACGTTCTCGATGTCGGGGCTGGGCGCCGACAGCGCGGCACCGAGGTCGGCGGCGAAGGGCTCGAGCCTGCCCAGCCGCTCGACGACCTCCTCGACCAGCACGGTCGGATCGTTGTGCTGGGGACCGAGCAGGATCGTGAAGGCGGGCCGCGGGTCCTCCGCGACCCACTGCCGCAGCAGCACCGACTTGCCGTAGCCGGACGGTGCGCAGATGACGATCACGCGCTCGCGGTCTTCGGCGAGTCGCTGTTGCAGTCGGGGCCGGATCACGAGGTCGGAGCGGGTCTTCGGGCTTCGCGCGCTCGCTGGTCTGACGTCCTCGACCCGAGTGGGAGTTGAGGCGGGCAAGGTTTCCTTAGTGTTCGATTGGACAGAAGCCTAAAGGCGATGAAGATCCCGATCGCATCTAATCACCCGATTCGGGGGATGCCGGCCGCGCCCACGGCTCATTACGGTCGGTCGTCGCAAGCGGAGCGAGACACTGAGACATTGGAGGAATGAATGAGAGGGACCGGACGGGCCGTTTTTGTTGCGATTTTGTTGCTGATCGTCGGCACGCTCAACGTGATCTACGGGATCGCCGCAATTTCCGACGCTCACTTCTGGGTCGGTGAAAACCACTTCGTGCTCGGCAACCTGCACACCTGGGGCTGGATCACGCTCATCCTCGGGGTGATCGAGTTGATCGCCGGCTTCTCGCTCTTCTCCGGCGGGACCTTCGGGCGCATCATCGGCCTGATCGCGGCCAGCCTCGGGGCCCTCGGCTCGCTGCTGGCGATCGGCGGCGCCTACCCGTTCTGGGCGCTCGGCGCGTTCGCGATCTGCATCATCTGCATCCACGGCCTGGTGGTCCTCGGCGAACCGGAGGAATCCCGCTGAGGCACCGATCCCCGGCCGGCCTGGGAGGTCTCGAACCCAGGCCGGCCGGGGATCGGGCGGGGGGCGGCCACTTCGCCCTCTGCGGACCGGGACACGTGCACCTTGTCGTAAGGCCTGAGCTCAGGCGCCGGGCCGCCGGTCGGGTCGGTCGAGACCAGGGCGCTGCCTTCGAAGCCGACCGCGACGCAGAGGCCTGCCGACGCGCACGACACGTCGGTGAGCGCGCCCGCCAGGTAGTTGCCGCAGTTGACCGAGGGCCCGCCTGCACCCGTCGAGCAGGTCTTCCCCGGTTCGACCGGCGCGGTCGGGCGGACGACCTGCCAGGCGCCACGTCCGCCGGTCGGCGACGCCGAGGTGGCGATCGTGTCGAGCGCGCCGACGGCGACGCAGAGCGCGATGGCGAGGACCGCGACGCAGAGCGCGATCGGCCAGCTGGCCCCGCCCCGCTCTTGTCCCCCTCGCCGTGGACGCATCGGTTCGCGACGCCGCACGATAGTGCGTTCGCCGGGAGCTTCCGCGGACTACCCTGGATGCATGGCGGTCCTGGACCTGATGCTGGCGGCGGCGGCGATCGCCACGGTCGTGGTGCTCGCCGCCTGGGGGATGGTCGCGTTGGGCGCCAACGAGATGTCGGAGGAGGAGTTCCGGCGGATCGCCGAGCGCAGCGAAGCGCTGGCCGCGATGCCGAGCGCCGAGCGCGAGTCGAGCGAATTCGAGGACCTCGTGAGGGCGGCGATCGACGCTCTGCCGGCGGAGCTCGCCGAGGTCCTCGACGAGGTCCCGATCGTGATCTCGACCCGCGGCCGGGAGTTCCACGCCTACGGCCACTACATCGGCGACACCGTCGCCCGTGACGACTTCCACGACCGGATCGTCATCTATCAGGACACCCTGGAACGGGACTTCGCCCACGATCCCGAGCTGCTCCGGGCCGAGGTGGCGCGGACCGTCCGCCACGAGGTCGCCCACCATCTCGGCTGGGACGAGGACGGCGTCCGCGGGCTCGGGCTCTGAGCACGAGCGCCGCCACCTGGCGCTGCGCGATCACCTGCGGGCGCTGGGCTGGTTGAATTGACGGCGTGCAATCGTCGCCGGGAGGCGCGGGAAGGGGGAAGTGGGATGTCGAGGAGGATGTTGATCGCGGCCGGCGCGGCGGTGGCCCTGGCGCTGGTGGTCTGCGGCGCGGCGTTCGCCGCCGAAGTGAGCCGCGAGGAATACAAGGAAGCGGCCGAGCCGATCTGCAAGGCGAGCGCGCAGGCGAACGAACGGATCCTCGCCGGGGTGCGCAAGGAAGTGAAAAAGGGGCAGCTGAAGACGGCGGCGGTGAAGTTCGCCAAGGCCTCGACCGAGCAGGCGCGGACGCTGCGCGAGCTCGAAGCGCTGCCGCGGCCGACCGCCGACGAGGCGCGCCTGACCAAGTGGTTCTCCTACCTGAAGATCGAGGCCGAGCTGTTCGCCACGGCGGGGAGCAAGCTGAAGGCCGGCGACAAGGTCGGCGCCGAGCGCGTCTTCACCAAGCTCAGCTCGAACATCAACAAGGCGAACGTCCAGGTGCTCCCCTTCGAATTCAACCACTGCCGGCTGAACGCGGCGAAGATCGCCTGAGCGGGTCACGCTCACTTGGGCACGACGAAGAGCTCGAACCAGTCCGGCGCCGCTCGTTGCAGCCCGGGGTAGACCAGCGCCGGCGCGGCCGGGATCACGATCCAGTAGTCCTCGATCCGCGGAGGGTCCGCGATCTCGACCACCTGGTAGAGCCGGCGCAGCGCGTCCACCATCCGCTCGCGCCCGAGCCTGGTCGCGACGAGACTAGGTTCCGGCGCGAGCCGCGTCAGCTGCATTTACCCAAGACTGCCTAATCGTCCACGGCATTTTTCGGGAGATGGACGAAGGATCGATGCGGGGTGGGCGCGGTCAACCCGGTCCGCGCCGGCTCATTTACGGCGGCGCTCAGGCCGATACAGGTTCACGGCGCACCAATGCGTAAGGAAAGTTCGAAATCCGCGCGGTCTGGGCCGACGCTTGCGCTGTGCGTCGCGCTCCTCGCCCTGCTCGTGGCGGGGTGTGGGGAAGGAGGGTCGTCGAACTCCGCCGCCGGCGGCTCGTCCGCGACCGGCACCGCCACCAGCGGCGGGCCGGCGACGATGCCGGCGATGAACCTTGAACCGGGCTACGCCGACTGGCCCTACTTCGGCCGCGTCCCCCAGCGCACCCACTACCTGCCCACCGACCTGGGCTCGATCGACCGGCCGCTGGACCCGCCGCTGAGGCAGGCGTGGTCGATCAACACGCACGGGCTGCTCGAGTTCCCGCCCGCGATCGGCGGCCGGGTCGCCTACGCGATCAACAAGTACGGCAACGGCAAAGCGATCCAACTCGGCACCCGCAAGGTGATCGGCGAACTCGTGCTCGACCCGAAGAACAAGGGCCACCAGGAGATCGTCACCGGCCCCGCCTACTACCGCGGGCTCCTCTACGGCGCCTTCCTTGACGGCACCCTGGCGGCGGGCGACGGGAAGACCGGCAAGGTGGTCTGGAAGCGCCACCTGCACGCCCACCTCGAATCCTCGCCGCTGCCGGTCGACGGCAACGTCTACCTCGGCACCGACGCCGCCGAAGTCCTCGCGATCGACGCGGGCGACGGCCACACCGTCTGGAGCTTCAAGGCGCCGGGCGCGTTCAAAGCGAGCCCCAGCTACGACCGGGGCAACGTCTTCGACGGCGATTACCAGAGCTCGATGTACGCCCTCGACGCCCGCACCGGCAAGCCGGTCTGGCGCACCAACACCAGCACCGTCGCGCCCTACGGCAAGGGCGGCTTCTTCTCCTCGCCCGCGATCGCCTTCGGCAACGTCTACGCGGCCCGCGACGACGGCATCGTCTACGCCTTCGACGAGCGCACCGGCAAGGTGGGCTGGAACTTCGACACCGGCGGCGCGGTCTACGGCTCGCCCGCCGTCGCCCAGGTGCCGGGGACCCCGCCGACCGTCTACATCGGCTCCGAAGACGGCCGCTTCTTCGCCCTCGACGCCCGCACCGGCAAGCCCCGCTGGACCTACGACGTCGGCGGCCCGATCCCAGGCACCGCAACCGTGATCGGCCACACCGCCTACGTCTCCAGCTTCGCCACCAAAAAGACGATCGGCATCGACGTCCGCACCCACAAGAAGAACTTCGAGATCGGCGAGTCCGGCTACACCCCGATGATCTCCGACGGCCGCCGCCTGGTCCTGGTCGGCTACTTCACCGTGATCGGCCTCGAACCGACGAAGCCGTAGGGGGGCGGGGGGGCGGGCGTGGGCTCGTGGCCCCCGCGGCCGTCCGAGACGTCCTGAGCTGTTCGAAATGCGCCGTATAGGCGCATAAGGAACAGGGCAGATTCCTGACCGTTCAGAAGCCCCCGGGACGTGAGGGTCTCTGCGGGAAGACGTCACAGATCGTGACGAAGATGTCGGGAACGTCACACCTCCCGGCGGGACCCTTCGAACCCTTCGGGCCCCGGGCCGGGGTCCGGGACGCACCGCGTGAGACGACCGCCGCGGTCGTCCTTTCGTCCGCCCTCAAGACCGTGGTCGTCCTTTCGTCCGGCCCCAGGACCGTGGTCGTCCTTAGGTCCGTCTACCGGACCTAAGGACGACCGCCCCGGGTCGGGCGGACGAAAGGACGACCACGGTCCGGCGTCCTTGTCTTGTCACGGGGTCACGCATCGGTGACGGATCCGTCCGTCTGTCGCGGCGCTCACGTGAGGGATTCGTGACCCTCCCAGTCGCCGTCCCTCCACCTCTTCCCCACGGTCAGGAGGGCAATTTGGCGCGATTCAGGCGCCTGGCTTCTCCGGCAGGCGTGAGCCAGGGGCATCCGCCGCCGCCGGCGCCCTGTCTACGGTCCTTGCTTCACCTCGATCGAGGTCACCGCCACAGCGTCGGGCTGCCGTGGGGTCCGGCGTCACCACCAAAGTAGGCGGCGACATGATCGAAGCCGAGAAGTTGACCAAGAGGTTTGGCGGGAGGGCGGTCGTCGACGACGTGACCTTCCGCTGCGAGCCGGGCACCGTCACCGGTTTCCTCGGTCCCAACGGGGCGGGGAAGACGACGACGATGCGGATGATCTGCGGGTTCGCGACGCCGGACGCCGGCCGCGCCGGGGTGCTCGGCGGCTCCTACCGGGCGCTGCCGAACCCGGGGCGTCGGGTCGGCGTGCTGCTCGACGCCTCCGCCCAGCACGGCGGCCGCCGCGGCCGCGAGGCGCTGGCGATCTCCGCCCAGACGATGGGGGTCGAGGAGAAGCGGGTCGACGACCTGCTCGGGTTGGTCGGGCTGGATCGCGCGGCGGCGCGCAAACGGGTGCGCCAGTACTCGCTCGGGATGCGCCAGCGGCTGGGGATCGCCAACGCCTTGATCGGCGAACCCGAGGTGCTGATCCTCGACGAGCCCGCCAACGGCCTCGACCCTGAGGGGATGCGCTGGATGCGCGGCCTGCTGCGTGATTTCGCCGAGCGCGGCGGCACCGTGCTGCTCTCGTCACACCTGCTGCACGAGGTCGACGCGATCGCCGACCGTCTGGTGATCATCGGCAGCGGCAAGATCGTCGCCGAGGGGAGCAAAGAAGAGCTGCTCTCCGACGCCGGGACGCTGGTCCGCGCCGACGACGGCGAGGCGCTCGGCCGCGCCCTCGCCGCCGCCGGGCTCGAGGCCCGCGAGGCCGAAGGCGGCGGCTTCCTGGTCGACGCCGAGCCGCGCGCGGTCGGCGTCGCGGCACAGGAGGGAGGGGTCGCCCTGGTCCACCTGGCGCCGGCCGGGGACGCCGGCCTCGAGCAGCTGTTCTTCGACCTGACGACCGACAACGCCGCGGAGGGGGACCGATGACCGCGCGACCGGGGCTGGCCCGCCTGACCAAGGTGGAGCTGCGCAAGATGGTGGACACCCGCAGCGGCTTCTGGCTGCAAGTGGCGGTCCTCGGGCTCACCGTCCTCGCCGTCGTCATCACCGTGCTGGCGGGCCATGAAGACGACAAGACCTTCCGCCACGTCCTCTCCAACGCCCTGCAACCGGCCGGGATCCTGCTGCCGGTCGTCGGCATCCTGCTGGTCAGCTCGGAGTGGTCGCAGCGGACGGCGCTGATCAGCTTCGCCCTGGTCCCGCAGCGCCCGCGGCTGATCGTCGCGAAGCTCCTCGCCGGGACCGTGCTCGCCTTGGTGGCGACGGCGGTGGCGTTGGCGCTCGCCGCGCTCGCCACGGCGCTTGCCGCCGGCAACGCGCCGCACCTGTGGTCGCTGCCGCTCGGCCTGCTCGGTCAGGACATCGTCTACGTGGTCACCGCGATGGTGATCGGGATCGGCTTCGGCCTCGCCCTCCAGTCCTCGGCACCGGCGATCGTCCTCTACTTCGCGCTGCCGGTCGCGCTCGCCGCGCTCGGCTCGATCCACGCGCTGAAAGGGGTCGTCGAATGGACCAACAGCGCCGAAGCGCTCGAACCGCTGACCACGACCGTGATGAGCGGCCACGAATGGGCCCAGGGCCTGGTGGCGCTGGCGCTGTGGATGGGCGTGCCGCTGACGATCGGGATGTGGCGGCTCACCCGCCGCGACGTCGGCTGAGCCCGGGGCGCCCCGAACGGCGTGAGCTAAGGTGACGGCGTGGGATTTCTGCGTCGTCACCTCACCTACGCCAACGTCGCCGCCACGCTCGCCCTCTTCCTCGCCCTCGGCGGCGCCGCCTACGCGGCCACCCAATTGCCACGCAACTCGGTCGGCACCGCGCAACTGAAAAAGGAAGCGGTGACGGCGGGCAAGATCGCCAAGAAGACGCGCAAGCAACTGCAAGGCGACCGCGGTCCCACCGGCGCCCAGGGCCCGCAAGGAAAGACCGGCAAGACCGGCGCCAAAGGTGCGACCGGTGCCAAAGGCGCCCAGGGCGTCCGCGGCGAGAAGGGCGAACCGGGCGACCTGCCGGCGTTCGAAGTGTTCGGCACCGAGAAGCCGATCGGCGCGAGCGCGACCCCGGTCGTCGCCGAGAACCTCGGCGCGGGCGCCTACGTCGTCAGCGCGAACGTCGTCGTCGAAGCGATTGCGGAAGGCACCGTCACCTGCGCGCTGAACGGCGGCGGCGAAGCGATCGCCACGCTCGGCGCCGCCGCAGTGACGACCCTGTCGCTCTCGGTGGCGCGCAGCCTCGCCGCCGCCGGCCCGGCGACCCTCACCTGCACGGCGACCGGCGGCGCCACCGCGAGGTACGCCAACCTGGTCGCGACCCAGGTCAGGTCGCAGTCGCGCGTCCAGGGCTGACGCCAGGTCGCCGGCGTTAAGCTCGGTTTCAATGCGAGTCGACCGATCCGACCTACGAGCACTGCCGGGTGGCGACATGGTCGAACGCGGGCTCGATGACAGCTTCGAGCGCGCAGCCGAGTGCGCGCGCTAGCCGACTCGGCGCGGATCGAGCGGTTGCTGGAGGAATGGGGCCGCAGCGCGCCGGTCGAAGGAACCGTCCATCTCACCGGCGGCGCCACCGCCGTGCTCAACGGATGGCATTCCCGTGCCGGCCGGGTGGGAGGAGCGCAGTCCACTGATCCGACGAGTTGGACGATTCACCTTCCGGCACTTCGATCCGACCGCGCAGGCTTTGTCAAAGGCCGAGCGCGGGCACGTCCAAGACCGGCGTGACGTGGCCGATCTCCTCGCCTCGGGCCTCGTCACCGCTGCCGGGGCGAGGGCACAGTTCGACGAGATCGAGCCGCTGCTGTACGGATTTCCCGCGATCGACCCCGCGTCGTTCCGGGCTGCCGTCGATGAGCTCTTCCCGGTTGCGGGGTGAGCGGGAGGCCGGCGATTTGTCGCGGCCCCGTTCCCGCCGCTCAACGCCTTCCCACCGAAGCTCGGCGCGCCCGCTATCCTTGTCGGAGCCTCGCGCCTCGGCCCGAGGTTTTCCTTTGTAACGAGTGCCTTCGGGCACGGAATCTTGAGGGGACAGATGGCTCGCGGAGATGTCCGCATCGCGGTGACGCTGGCTTGCGAAGACTGCAAGCGGCGGAATTATCAGACCAACAAGTCGCGGCGCAATACGCCCGACCGCGTCGAGCTGCGCAAGTTCTGTCGCTGGTGCGGGAAGCACACCCCGCACAAAGAGACCCGGTAAAGGTCGATGGCGAAAACCCGCGCACAGCGCAAGGCCGAGCGCCGCGCTCGCGAAGCCGAGGAGCAGAAACGCTCCGACGGCGAGCGTCGCGCTGAGTCGCGGGCGCAGCACGACACCCAGATCCCCGTCTCCGGTGACGTCGCCGAGATCGAGGCCTTCGAGCAAGGTCTCGCGGTGGGCGCCTCGGAGGCCGATCTGGAGACTCCGGACGCGCCGCACGAGCCTTCACGCTCGGAACGGCGCGCCGAGGCGAAAGCCGCCAAGCAGGCGGAGCGCCAAAAACGTGACGAGCAGAAACAGCGCGAGCGCGAGCAGCTCTCGCGCCAGCAGAAAAAAGCCACCGCCGAACGACAGAGTCGGACGCGCGGCGGAGTCATCGGCTTCTTGCTTTCCTGTTGGGCGGAGCTGAAGAAAGTCCAGTGGCCCGACCGTGACACGCTGGTCCAGGCCACCGCCGTCACGATCATCTTCGTGGCCGTCGCGGCGGCCTACCTCGGCGCCCTCGACGCGCTCTTCAACTGGCTCGTCAAGCAGATCATCTAAACGACAAGAAGGCTTCCCAATTCGATGTTTCGCTGGTACGTGATCAACACCTATTCCGGGCACGAGAACAAGGTCAAGCACAACCTTGAGCACCGGGTCCAGACGATGAGCCAGAACCGCAACGTGCGGCAGGTCGTCGTC
>Ga0153956_1001338_pt1 | contig 22094 bp, 23 predicted proteins | sample TSFL040MetaG_FD_104704 | JGI IMG/M metagenome (GOLD analysis project Ga0153956, IMG submission 104704) | Attine ant fungus gardens microbial communities from Florida, USA - TSFL040 MetaG | ecosystem: Host-associated > Fungi > Mycelium > Unclassified | place: USA: Florida, Wekiwa Springs... | reverse complement strand
CGGGATCTGGCGCTGCGCTCAATGGCCAGCTCCGCGCCAGCCCCCGTCGCTCATCCCGCCCAGATGGGTAAAACCAACCGTCAGAGTCTACGTCACGCTGGATAGAAGTTGGGGGCAACGTCATTTGGCATAACGTCGCCGCGGTGTAAGTAGAGTTGTGGATGGGAATTGAGATTCTTTCACATGCCATCTGGAAACCAAGTAATTTTAATCTCTCCCCGGAGCACCTTGGCCGCCTTGGCGAGATGGTTCCAGTCCACGCGTCGCGTCGTCTGCTGAAAATAGCGGCCGGTCTTTGCCGCCTTGTCGAGCTTGCGCAGCGTCCATCCGCGAAGCGCGGCCTGTTTGCGAACCTCGTCGAGTGGCGGAATGCCGAGCGCATGGGGCGTTCTCCGTGCGCGCACGAGGCGGATATGTGCAGCTTTGCTGCAAATCTGGCATTGGGTCAAATTCGGAAACGCTGCATTGATATCGGCGCGCGTTGCTCCCTGCAGATATAATGTCCGAAGCGTTGCGACATTGCGATTGGTCCAGACGTGACGCTTGGCGGCGACGCCGAGCTTTCGTGCGCGACTCCGGATCGCGCTATAGGATCGCTTTGGGAGGCATCGCTGCATCTGCGGATAGTCAGGATAAAGGGTCCTGATGATCCGGTCTTCGCCGGCGGACCAGTGCTTGCCGATGCTGAACTTGTGGAAGCGTTTGCTCATTGGACAGACCAGACGACCGACATCTGCCCACCGAGTATGTTGACCGCTCGGCTGATGTTCTTCCAGTTGGTTCGGCGCGGCTTTCGAAGAAAGTAGCCGCGCGTGCCGGAGAGGTCATCCAGATCGCGTTGGGAGAGCCGATGTGCGAACGCTCTTGCCTTGACTGCGTCATCTGCCATCAAGCCCGTGATCTTTGGCGGTTTGCGCGGGCGAGGCCAGCCGCTGTAGGCACCCCTTCTCCAAATCTGTTTCGCGGTTTTGCCGGGAAACAGGGCTTTAATGTCTTGAATAGCCATGCCGTCCCGATATGGTTTCTTCAAGCGTTTGACGTCTTCGTCGGTCCAGATCCGCAATGGTCGCGTTATCCGCAAGCGAAATGCCTTAACCCTGGATCGCGCGGAGGCTTCGGCCGGGCAGAGCGGCACAGGCGCGCTGATAATCCGGATAATAACGGCGCAACAATTTGACTTCGGCTTCGCTCCAAAGCTTTTGTCCAGCCAGCGTCGTTCCTGATTTCATCATATGCCGCCGCAGCCGGTCGGCGGAATTCAAACCGGCAACGAGATGTCCCAGGCGTGATGGTCGACGGCGCCGGCTTGGTTTGGAATCCGCTGACATGGACGTGCCCTGCTGGCTCGCTGGTCAGCTTATATGGCGGTTGATTTCGCTGCTGTGACATCTCTGTGGTCGTCAGGATTTTTGACATCGAAGATGTCCACGCTCTGCATCTATCACTTGTCCGAAAATTCTCGACATGATCAATTCGCTTCGCGGCATGCATTAGATCGAGGTGTGCTCCGTTCAAAAGCGGGATGTTCCCCATCATTCCCGATGCTATCAAAATGTTGTTGTCTTTCGGAGATACGCTCATGTCCGACGCTCCCGCGCCCCGTCAGGTTCCCACTGCTGCCGAGACCGATCCTGAAACGCTCGGCTGGATGAAAGGCTTTCCGCCGGCGCAGGACAGGCTCGTTCAGTTCCATGACGGTTCCTTCCGCAACTTTCCTGAATTGCGGTGGGCCTGGAGCAATGTGCGTCAGTTCGTGCCGACGGTGAATGTCTGGCGCGGGCAGGGGCCGGCATCGGTGCTGCCGCGCGAGGCGCGGGATATCGGTGGGTCGCAGTCCGTCACCCTGGATGGCCAGTCGATGACGTTCGCGCGGATGTTCGAGGAAACCTATGCCGACGGCATCGTTGTCCTGCACAAGGGCAAGCTCATTCATGAGCGCTATGCCGGCGCGCTGAAGCCGCACAAGCCGCATATTGCCATGTCGGTGACGAAGTCGTTCACCGGCGTGCTCGCGGGTATGCTGATCGCCGAAGGCCGGATCGATCCGCAGGCGCCGGTTTCCGATTATGTGCCGGAGTTGAAAGCGAGCGGTTTCGGCGATGCCCGTGTGCATGAGGTCATGGATATGACCACGGGACTGAAATACACCGAGGTCTATACCGACAGGAATTCCGACATCTGGGGCCTGCGGCGCGCCAACGGCATGGCGCCGATCGAGCCCGGCTACCAGGGCGCGACCGATATCTTCGCTTTTCTCCGCACGCAGCAGAAGCAGGGCGAACATGGCGCGGTCTTCGCCTACAAGACCGTGAACACCGACGTCCTCGCCTGGATCTGCCGCCGCGTCAGCGGTTCGGCGTTGTCCGATCTGCTGTCCGAACGCATCTGGCAGTCGATGGGGGCTGAGGAAGATGCGCATTATCATGTCGATCGCATCGGTACCGAGAGTGGCGGCGGCGGTCTGTCCACGTCATTGCGCGATCTCGCCCGCTTCGGCGAAATGATGCGTAATCACGGCCGCTTCAATGACCGCCGGATCGTGCCGAGCGCGGTGGTCGAGGATATCGAACGCGGCGGCGATCCCGCGAAGTTCAAGCCCGCCGGGTATGCCACGCTGCCCGGCGCCTCCTATCGCAATCAGTGGTGGGTGACCCATAATGCGCACGGCGCCTATATGGCGCGCGGCGTCTACGGGCAGGGTCTCTATATCGATCCCAAGGCGGAAATGGTGATCGCACGCTATGCGTCGCATCCGGTGGCGGCAAATGCCGCGAATGACGGTGTGACCCTGCCGGCCTATATGGCGCTCGCCAAAGATCTGATGAGCGGGCGCGTCTGACGGCTGTGGTCGTTGCCCGCCGACGCAATCCGGCGCATGGTTTCAGGCATCGGATTGTCTGTTGCAAAGGATCGAGCGAATGGCACGTGTGCGCTGTATCACTGAAATGGGGATGGGGGTCGATGTTCACGGGCGCGACGCCACCAAGGCGGCCAAACGCGCGGTGTCGGATGCCATCCGCCATTCCAGCGTCGGCTTCTTCCGGCTGCTCGGCAAGACGCCGCACGACATGTTCGTGGATGTCACCATCGCCGTGCCGAACCCGGACGACGTCGATACGGCGGCCGTCGCCAAGGAACTGCCTTACGGCACCGTCACGGTTAAGGCGGTGACGGGCGGTCTGGACATTCCGGCCGAAAGCGGCAGCGACGGCATCCTGATCGCCAACGCGGCCGTGCTGGTCAGCCTCGAGGATGGACACTGAGTGGATATTTTCGATCGCCTCAAAGCGGCGGCGGCCGACGACTGGTCGGCCTATGTCGATCACGACTTCGTCCGTCAGCTCGGCTCCGGCGTCCTGCCGGAGACTGCGTTCCGGACCTATCTGGTGCAGGATTATCTGTTCCTGATCCAGTTCGCGCGCGCCTATGCGCTCGCCACCTACAAGAGCCGCACGCTGGATGACATGAAGGCCGCGCAAGGCGGCCTTGCTTCCATCCTCGGCGAGATGGAACTGCACGTCAAACTGTGCGGGCGCTGGGGGCTGTCGCCGGCCGACATCGAAGCTGCGCCGGAACTGCAGGCGACGGTGGCCTATACGCGCTTCGTCCTCGACTGCGGCGCGGCGGGCGATCTGCTCGACCTGCACGTGGCATTGGCGCCCTGTGTGATCGGTTATGCCGAGATCGGCCGCAAGCTCGCGCCGAACGGCGCGGATGCGCTCGGCGTTCATCCCTATCGCGAATGGATCGGTGAATATGCGGGCCAAGTCTATCAGGACATCGCCGCGCATGCGCGCCGTCATCTCGATGACCTCGCGGCGCGCGCAATGACGGAGCGGCGATTTGCCGAACTCGCCAAACTGTTCGCACAGGCATCGCGCCTCGAAGCCGATTTCTGGCAGATGGGTCTTGATGCGCGATGACGCCGGCCGCTCAGCGTCGCGCCAGTTTCTCGAAACGCTTGATGATCCGATCGCGCTTCAGGCGGGAGAGCCGCTGAATCCAGAAAATGCCGTCGAGCTGATCGATTTCGTGCTGGTGGCACACGGCGCGTAGCCCGTCGGATTCTTCCTCATATGCGGTACCGTCGAGACCCTGATAGCCGATACGCACGCGGGCATGGCGCTGGATGTCGTCGTTGACGCCGGGCATCGCGACGCTGCCTTCCTGATGAATGATCGTCTCAGGCGATGCCCAGACAATTTCAGGATTCACATAAGTCCTGGCGCCGTCGCCGAGGTCGAGCACGACGACGCGCAGTGGCACGCCGATATGCGGCCCGGTGATGCCGATGCCCGGCGCGGCATGCATGGTGTCGCACAGATCCTCGGCGAGCGTGTGCAATGCCTCGTCAAATACAGTCACAGATTCGGCCGGCTGCATGAGGCGTGGATCGGGATAGCGGATGATCGGGTGGATGGTCATTCGGGCTTGCCTATCGTCGTGAACGGGCCGATGGAGAAAGCAACAGGATCGAGGACGAACCGGCATGGCCAAGACTGTCACCATCTACGGTATCAAGAACTGCGACACGATGAAAAAAGCGCGTACCTGGCTCGACAGCCGCGGTGTTCTCTATGATTTCCACGATTACAAGGCCTCAGGCATCGACAAGGCGCATCTGCAGCGCTGGTCGAGGGCGGTGGGCTGGGAGGTGCTGTTGAATCGCGCCGGCACCACGTTCCGCAAACTCGATGATGCGGCCAAGGAGGGGCTCACCGAGGCGAAGGCGATCGCGCTGATGCTGGAGCAACCGTCGATGATCAAGCGGCCGGTGCTGGAAGCCGGCGGCACGATTCTGGTCGGCTTCAAGCCGGACATTTATGCGAACGCGTTCGGTTGAGCTTTCGCAACCGGATCAGGCGAGCGCGTGGTTGGCGGCTTGTGCAATTCACGGGCGATTTTAATTTCGTTCCATGCGTTCCAGGCTGGGTTACGTTGTGAATTGTTGTGTTCGCTGAAATTGTATCGAGGTGATTTTGTGCGGTGCATTATTGGTGCAACCCTCTAAGACTAATGGCGAAGTGAGGGGCGTCGCTGGTCACAAGCAAAACGCTGGTACTGCACTTGCGTTATTTAACCGGTTGACGGCATAGTCCGTGCCGCGACATGCAGCCGGGTAGGGGCGACCCGCTGGTGTCGTTCACGACCGCTGCGCAAAAAATCGGCTATTCGCGTTGACACCGCGGCAAGGCCGATTGGGGGAAATTTGCTTGACCGATGAGTTCATTCTCGAAACCCACGGGCTGACCAAACAATTTGCGGGATTTTACGCCGTTCGCGACGTCGATCTCCGGGTCCGTAAGGGTACCATTCACGCTTTGATCGGGCCGAACGGCGCCGGTAAGACGACGTGTTTCAACCTGCTCACCAAGTTTCTGCAGCCGACCGAAGGCCAGATTCTCTACAAGGGCCAGGATATCACCGCGACCGCTCCCGCCGATGTGGCACGCCTCGGCCTCGTGCGCTCGTTCCAGATTTCCGCTGTGTTTCCGCACTTGACGGCGTTGGAGAATGTTCGCGTCGCGTTGCAGCGCCAGCATGGCGGGTCGTTCGATTTCTGGCGCTCCAAGAGCGTGCTCGATAAATACAACCACCGCGCGGCGGAGTTGCTTGAGGACGTCGGTCTCAGCGAGTTCGCCAACACGCCGGCGGTCGAGATGGCCTATGGCCGCAAGCGCGCGCTGGAAATCGCCACCACGCTGGCGCTCGATCCGGAAATGATGCTGCTCGATGAGCCGATGGCAGGCATGGGTCATGAGGACATCGACAAGATCGCGGCGCTGATCAAGCGCATCTCGGCGAAATACACCATTCTGATGGTCGAGCATAACCTCAATGTTGTGTCGAACCTGTCGGACAAGATCACTGTTCTGACCCGCGGCAAGATCCTGGCGGAAGGTAACTATGCCGACCTGACCAAGGATGAGCGCGTGAAGGAAGCTTACCTGGGAGCCGGACATGGCTGATACTCTTGCGGCCGCTCCGGCAACGGCCTCTGCATCGACGAAGCCCGTGCTTGAAGTCCGCGACCTGCAGGCGTGGTACGGCGAATCCCACATTCTTCACGGCATCAATTTCGATGTGAAGCCGGGCGAAGTGGTGACGTTGCTTGGCCGTAACGGTGCCGGCAAGACCACGACGCTGAAGTCCATCATGGGCATCATCGGCAAGCGTGCGGGCTCGGTGACGTTCGAAGGCAACGAGATCATCAAGGCGTCGTCGGACAAAATCGCCAAAGCGGGCATCGCGTTCTGTCCCGAGGAGCGCGGCATCTTCTCCAGTCTCGACGTGCGCGAGAACCTGATGCTGCCGCCGACCATCCGTCCGGGCGGCCTGTCGCTGGAAGCGATCTTCGAACTGTTTCCCAATCTCAAGGAGCGTCTGTCGAGCCAGGGCACCAAGCTCTCCGGCGGCGAGCAGCAGATGCTGGCCATCGGGCGCATCCTGCGCACCGGCGCCCGCTTCCTGATGCTGGACGAACCGACCGAAGGTCTGGCGCCGGTCATCATTCAGCAGATCGGACACACCATCGCGCGGCTAAAGTCTGAAGGCTTCACGATCCTGCTCGTCGAGCAGAATTTCCGCTGGGCCTCCACGGTGGCTGATCGCTACTACGTGGTGGAGCACGGGAAGATCATCGACGGGTTCGCGAATTCCGAACTGTCCGCCAACATGGACAAATTGCACACCTATCTCGGTGTCTGATTCACAAAAGCCAAGGAACGAGCCAACGGTCCGGCAAAATCAATTCCATAAGTTTACGTTAGGGAGAGGCTGAGAATGATGAGAGACAGAATTTCGGCATCGTTGCTTGTGATCGCGGCCACGCTGGCTGCGGGATCGGCGGCGTGGGCGCAGGACAAAACGGTCAAGATCGGATCGCTCAGCGATCAGTCCGGCCTGTATTCCGACGTCGGCGGTCCGGGCTCGACGCTTGCCGCGCAGATGGCGGCTGAGGATTCCGGGCTGACCGCGAAGGGCTGGAAGATCGATGTCATCTCCGGTGACCATCAGAACAAGCCGGACGTTGGCGCCAATATCGCGCGTCAGTGGTTCGACGTGGACAAGGTCGACGTCATCGTCGATGTGCCGAATTCGGGTGTCGGTCTCGCCGTGAACAACGTGGTGAAGGAAAAGAACGGCGTCTACATCAATTCCGGCGCCGGCTCCTCCGATCTTACCAATGCCCAGTGCTCGCCGAACACCGTTCACTGGACTTACGACACCTATGACCTTGCTTACGGCACCGGCACCGCGCTGACCAAGGCCGGTGGCGATAGCTGGTTCTTCCTGACGGCCGACTATGCTTTCGGTGCTGCGCTGGAGCGCGACACCACCAACGCGCTGAAGGTCGCCGGCGGCAAAGTGCTCGGCAGCGTCAAGCATCCGCTCAACACCGCCGATTTCTCCTCCTTCCTGCTGCAGGCGCAGTCGTCGGGGGCCAAGGTCATCGGCCTCGCCAATGCCGGCGGCGATACTTCGAACGCCATCAAGCAGGCGGCCGAGTTCGGCATCAGCAAGAACCAGAAGATGGCGGCGCTGCTGCTGTTCATCACCGACGTCAAGGCGATCGGCCTTGAACTGGCGCAGGGCCTGAACTTCACCGAGACGTTCTATTGGGACATGAACGACGGCACCCGCGCATTCTCCAAGCGTTTCGCCGCGCGGATGAAGAACAATTCGCCGCCGACCATGGTGCATGCCGGCGTTTATGCCGGGTTGCTGCACTACTTCAAGGCGCTCGAGGCTATGGGCGGAAATTCGCATGACGGTGCCAAGATCGTCGCCAAGATGAAGGAAATGCCCACCGACGATCCGCTGTTCGGCAAGGGCACGATTCAGCCGAACGGCCGCAAGATCCATCCGTCTTATCTGTTCGAGGTCAAGAAGCCGTCGGAATCGAAGGCGCCGTGGGATTACTACAAGCTGGTCGCGACCATTCCAGCAGACCAGGCGTTCACGCCGCTCGACAAGAGCACCTGTCCGCTGTTGAAGAAATAATACGAATTGCGATCCGGCGGTGTTTGCCGCCGGATCGTGACGTCCCTATAGATCAGAGTTGAAAGCGCCATGTCGATCAATCTCCAGGCCCTGTCCGCCCAATTGCTGGTCGGACTCATCAACGGCTCTTTCTATGCCTTGCTGAGTCTCGGTCTCGCCGTGATTTTCGGCATGTTGAACATCATCAACTTCGCCCATGGTGCGCTCTATATGATGGGCGCTTTCGTGGCTTACTTCCTGCTCAATCTGGCGGGGATCGGCTACTGGCCGGCCCTGATCCTTGCGCCGTTCATCGTCGGCATTTTCGGCATGATCCTGGAACGGACCATGCTGCAATGGATCGCTTCGCTGGATCATCTCTACGGCCTGCTGCTGACCTTCGGTCTCGCGCTGATCATCCAGGGCGTGTTCCAGAACTATTTCGGCTCGTCGGGTCTGCCTTACGCGATTCCGGATGCGCTGAAGGGCGGCATAAATCTCGGCTTCATGTTCCTGCCGGTCTATCGCGGCTGGGTCGTCATCTTCTCGCTGGTGGTCTGCATCGCCACCTGGTTCCTGATCGAGCGCACGCGCCTCGGCGCCTATCTGCGCGCGGCGACGGAGAACCCGACACTGGTGCGCGCCTTCGGCATCAACGTGCCGCTGATGATCACGCTGACCTACGGTCTCGGCGTCGGTCTCGCCGCCTTGGCCGGCGTGCTGTCGGCGCCGATCAATCAGGTTCGCCCGCTGATGGGCGCCGATCTGATCATCGTGGTGTTCGCGGTCGTCGTCATCGGCGGCATGGGGTCGATCATGGGATCGATCATCACCGGTTTCACCCTCGGCATCATCGAGGGACTGACCAAGTATTTTTACCCCGAGGCCTCCAACACCGTCGTGTTCGTGCTGATGGTGCTGGTGCTCTTGGTGAAACCCTCGGGACTGACGGGACGGACTGCCTGATATGACCACCATCACTGGAAATTCGGTTTCTGCGCCCGGGCGCGCCGTCAAGGACGAGATGTTCGCCTTCGCGATCATGACGATCCTGTTGGCTGTCGTTCCGTTGACCGGGGTGTACCCGTTCTTCGTCATGCAGGCGCTGTGCTTCGCGCTGTTCGCCTGTGCTTTCAATCTGCTGATCGGCTATGGCGGGCTGTTGTCGTTCGGCCATGCGATGTTCATGGGAACTGCCGGCTACGTGACCGCCCACATGGCCAAGGTCGGCACCATCGGTTTCAAGATCCCGCTGGTCGGTGATTTCATGATCAATATGGGGCCGCTGTCGCCGGAACTGTCGATCGTGTTCGGCCTGATTGCCGCGCTGGTGCTGTCAGTCGTCACCGGCCTGATCGCGATCCGCCGTCAGGGCATCTATTTCGCCATGATCACCCTGGCGCTGTCGCAGCTGATCTACTTTCTCTACCTGCAGACCCCGTTCACGCACGGAGAAGACGGCATCCAGGGCATTCCGCAGGGGATGCTGTTCGGCCTGTTCGATCTGTCGCAACCGATCACGCTTTATTACGTGATCATGGTCGGCTTCCTGATCGGCTTTCTGGTCATCTATCGCACCATCAATTCGCCGTTCGGCGAGGTGCTGAAGGCGATCCGCGAGAACGAGCCGCGCGCCATTTCGCTCGGCTACAAGACGGACCAGTACAAACTCCTGGCCTTCATCCTGTCCGGCACGCTGGCCGGCTTCGCCGGTGCCCTGAAAGTGTTCGTGGCGCAGAACGCCTCGCTCACCGATGTGCACTGGACGCAGTCAGGCGAAGTCGTGTTGATCACGCTGGTCGGTGGCCTCGGCACGCTCTACGGTCCGGTGGTCGGCGCCTTTGTGATCATCGCCATGCAGCAATACCTCGCCGGTTTCGGCCAGTGGGTGACGGTGATCCAGGGCGTGATCTTTGTGGTCTGCGTACTCACCTTCCGCCGCGGCGTCATCGGCGAGATCGCGCATCTGTTCAAGCGCTCGCTGTAGGGGAGGGAGCCTCACATCGGCCTGTAAAACGCCGCAGCAATGCGGCGTTTTACATTTTAGTGCCTGCTTATCCCGTTCCCGCGGCGAAGTTCCCATTCGCCCTTCTTAAGCAATTGAATTAATTAATGAAAATATCGTGCCATAAATCAGTGGATGATGCGCGGTCCGTCGCACATCGATTGCCATCATGGCCGGACATGCTTTATGACAGTTTCGTGACAAGTGGGCCGCCGCAAGGAGGCTTGGTCATTTTGTTTTCCGACTCTGGATGTGTCCGATGCTGCGCTGGTTCCGATCCTTTCTGCCGCGAGAGGAGCGGTTTTTCGACCTGTTCGCCCAGCATTCGCAGGCGGTGAGCGAGGGCGCCAAGGCGCTGGCGGGGATGCTGGAAGGCGGTGAGGAAACGCCGGTCTATTGCCAGCGCGTCAACCAGTTCGAGAGCGATGCCGACAATATCACTCGCGAGGTGCTGACGGCCGTCCGCCGCAGCTTCATCACGCCGTTCGATCGCATCGATATCAAGAATCTCATCGCCGCGATGGATGACGCCGTCGATCAGATGCAGCAGACGGCGAAGGCCGTCATGCTGTTCGAGGTGCGCCAGTTCGAGCCGCCGATGCGTGAGATCGGCGCGCTGCTCGTGCAATGCGCCGACCTGATCGGCCGCGCGGTGCCGCTGATGAACAAGATCGGCGACAATGTCGGCCTGCTGACGCAGCTCACCGAGGAGGTCGGTAAGCTTGAGGGCCGCGTCGACGATCTGCACGACATCGGGCTGAAGGAACTGTTCCTGAAGCATCGCGATGCCAACACCATGAACTTCGTGGTCGGCGCCGAGATCTACAAGCATCTTGAAAAGGTGGCGGATCGTTTCGACGACGTCGCCAACGAGATCAGCAGTATCGTCATCGAGCAAGTGTAAGGGCAGCGCCAGTGGACGCCACGCTCGCACTTCCCGTGCTGGTCGGCCTGATCGCCGTCGCATTGCTGTTCGATTTCCTCAACGGCCTGCACGATGCCGCAAATTCCATCGCCACCATCGTCTCGACGCGCGTGCTGCGGCCGCAATTTGCGGTAATCTGGGCGGCATTCTTCAACTTCATCGCCTTCCTTATCTTCGGCCTGCATGTCGCCAACACCATCGGCACCGGCATTGTCGAACCGAATGTGATCGATGCGCAGGTGATCTTCGCCGCTTTGGTCGGCGCCATCGTCTGGAATCTGATCACCTGGGCGCTCGGCATCCCCTCAAGCTCCTCGCATGCGCTGATCGGCGGCTTGCTGGGGGCCGGTCTCGCCAAAGCGGGCTTACAGGCGGTTGTCTGGAGCGGGCTGACCAAGGCGCTGCTCGCCATCGTGCTATCGCCGCTGATCGGATTCCTGCTGGCCCTGGTGCTGGTGGCCATCGTCTCTTGGGCTTCGGTGCGCTCGACGCCCTTTGCCGTGGACCGTGCCTTTCGCGTGCTGCAATTCGCCTCCGCCTCGCTGTACTCGCTCGGCCACGGCGGCAATGACGCCCAGAAGACCATGGGCATCATCGCCGTGTTGCTTTATTCGCAAGGCTATCTCGGCAGCGAATTCTCGGTGCCGTTCTGGGTGGTGATGTCGTGTCAGGCGGCGATGGCGATGGGCACCCTGCTGGGCGGCTGGCGCATCGTCCGCACCATGGGCCTGCGTATCACCAAGCTGACCCCGATGCAGGGCTTCTGCGCCGAAACCGGCGGGGCGGCCACGCTGTTCGTCGCGACGTTCCTCGGCGTTCCTGTCTCGACCACCCACACCATCACCGGCGCCATCGTCGGCGTCGGCGCCGCCCGCCGCGTTTCGGCGGTGCGCTGGAACGTGGCGAGTTCGATCGTCTATGCCTGGGTGATCACCATCCCCGCCGCGGCGATCGTCGCCGCAGCCAGTTGGTGGGTCGTGAAGCTGCTGCATCTGAGCTTCCTGTAGCCCGGATGGAGCGAAGCGCAATCCGGGGCCGGCGCTGCAACGAACTCCGCTGTTCCCGGATTACGCTTCGCTCCATCCGGGCTACGGTTGCGCCACTTCAGCTCACCAGCTTGAGCCCGGCGATCCCCGCCACGATCAGTCCGATACAGGCGATCCGTGCCACGGTGGCCGGGTCGCCGAACAGGTAGATGCCGAACGCGGCCGTACCGACCGCGCCGATGCCGGTCCAGACCGCATAGGCCGTTCCCATCGGCAATTCCTTCAGCGCCAGCGCCAGCATGCCGACCGACGCCGCCATGCTGGTCAGCGTCAGGACGGAGGGAACGAGTTTTGTAAAACCTTCGGTATATTTCAGCCCGACGGCCCAACCGACTTCGAGCAGGCCGGCAATGAACAGAATGAACCAGGCCATGAGACGGCCTCCTGTAAACAGGCAGGGCCGTCCCTGCGATGATGGATTGATTTGGAGGTCGTCCTCGCCCGGTCTATATGGGGGCGAAACGTGCCCGCCGCAACGCGGCCGAAGGTCGCCGTGCGCGGCCAGCCCCTTGATCGCCAGCATTTTACCTGCCACAGCCCCATCATGTCCGATAACGCCGTATCAGCCGAATCCCCGCTCGCCGCGGAGGTCTCCCGCCGCCGCACCTTTGCGATCATCTCGCATCCTGACGCCGGCAAGACCACGCTGACGGAAAAGCTCTTGCTGTTCGGCGGCGCGATCAATCTCGCCGGTCAGGTCAAGGCCAAGGGCGAGCGCCGCAACACGCGGTCCGACTGGATGAAGATCGAGCGCGACCGCGGCATCTCCGTCGTCACCTCGGTGATGACGTTCGAGTTCCAGGGCCATGTCTTCAACCTGCTCGACACGCCCGGCCATGAAGACTTCTCGGAAGACACCTATCGTACGCTCACGGCGGTCGACAGCGCCATCATGGTGATCGACGCCGCCAAGGGCATCGAGGCGCGCACGCTGAAACTGATTGAGGTCTGCCGTCTGCGCGATATCCCGATCATCACCTTCGTCAACAAGATGGATCGCGAGAGCCGCGATATGTTCGATCTGCTGGACGAGATCGAGAAGACGCTCGCGCTCGACACCGTGCCGATCAACTGGCCGGTCGGCCGCGGTCGCGATTTCATGGGCACTTACGACATCGAGACCGGCGGCATCCGTCTCCTGGAAGGCGGGGGCGCCAAGACCGGTGCGGCGGAGAAGATCGCCATCTCCGAACTCGCCGGGCGCAACGTCAATCTCGATGCCGACGAGATCGCCGGCGAACTCGAACTGGTGAAGGAAGCCGGCAAGCCGTTCGACCTGCAGGCGTTCCGCGAGGGCCATATGACGCCGGTTTATTTCGGCTCGGCGCTGCGCAATTTCGGCGTCGGCGACCTGCTCGAAGGTCTTGGTAAGTTCGCGCCGTCGCCGCGCGCGCAGGAGAGCGACCTTCGCAAGGTCGAGGCCGAGGAGCCGCGCATGTCGGCCTTCGTGTTCAAGATCCAGGCGAACATGGATCCCAATCACCGCGACCGCATCGCCTTCGCGCGCCTGTGCTCGGGCAAGCTGACGCGCGGCATGAAGGCCAAGCTGGTGCGCACCGGCAAGAACATGTCGCTGTCGTCGCCGCAATTCTTCTTCGCGCAGGATCGCGCCATCGCGGACGAAGCCTTTGCGGGTGACGTTGTCGGCATCCCCAATCACGGCACGCTGCGCATCGGCGATACGCTCACCGACGGCGAGGACATCACCTTCATCGGCGTGCCGAGCTTTGCCCCGGAAATCGTCCGCCGCGTCCGTCTCGGCGACGCCATGAAGGCGAAGAAGCTGAAGGAAGCCCTACAGCAGATGTCGGAGGAGGGCGTCGTCCAGGTCTTTCGCCCGCGCGATGGTGCGCCCGCATTGGTGGGCGTGGTCGGTCCGCTGCAGCTCGATGTGCTGAAAGCGCGGCTCGACGCCGAATATCAGTTGCCGGTCAGTTTCGAAGTCTCGGAATTCTCGCTGGCGCGCTGGATTTCATCCGACGACCGCAAGACACTCGACACCTTCATGACCGCCAACAATTCCGGCGTCGCCGACGACGTCGATGGCGATCCGGTGTTTCTGGCGAAGAACGATTTCTACCTGAACTACACCAAGGAGCGTGCGGAGGGGATCGTGTTTTCGAGCGTGAAGGACGTGAAGAAGAAGGCTTCTTAACCCTGCAATCGCGTAGCCCGGATGGAGCGCAGCGCAATCCGGGATTCAGCGCCGCCGCATATCCGCCGGCCCCGGATTACGCTGCGCTCCATCCGGGCTACGAAGGCCGTGCCGTCTCATTCGATCCTGATTTTCGCCGCCTTGATCACATCCGCCCACAGCACTTTCTCGTCGCTGATGCGTTTGCGCAATTCCTCCGGCGTTGTCGGCGCCGGTGTGATGAGTTGCGTCTTCAGTTTGTCGATCACGGCCGGCTCGCCCAGCGTCTTGCGCACCTCCGCATTTATGACCGTCACCACATCCTTCGGCAGTCCGCCGGGGCCGACCAGCGCGTTCCAGGCGTCCGACTGCACGTCCACGCCGCTCTCCTTCAGCGTCGGCACATCGGGCAGGAACGGTGAACGCTGCGCCGTGGTCACCGCCAGGATCTTTACCGCGCCCGTCGCCAGTTGCGGCGTGACGCCGATGGCGGGCAGGCAGGCGACCTGCACGTCACCGCGGATCAATGCGGTGGTGGCGGCCGGCGAGGATAGGTAGGGGATATGCAGCATGCTGACGCCGGCCTTCTGCGCGATCGCTTCCATGCAGATCTGCGAGAGCGTGCCGGCGCCGATCGAGCCGTAAGCTAGGCCCTTGCCGTCCGCTTTCGCTTTGGCGAGCAATTCGGTCACGGAATTCACGCCGAGGCTGGTCGGCACGGCGAGCGCGCTCGGCAGTTGCGTGAGAAGCGTGATCGGCGCGATGTCGGTGTCGGGATTGTAGGGCAGCTTTGCAAACAGCAGCGTGTTGATGGCGAGCGGGCCGCCGAGCGAGATGCCGATGGTGGAGCCGTCCGGTGCCGCCTTGGCGATGGCGTCGGTGCCGATATTGCCGGAGGCGCCGGGCTTGTTCTCCACCACGAAATTGGTGCCGGAATGCCGTGCCTGTAGGCTGTCCGCGAGGATGCGGCCCACGATATCCGGGCTGGAGCCCGCGCCGAAGGGGACGATGATGCGCACCAGCTTCGGCGGCCAGGCGGCCTGCGCCAAGGCGGTGCTTGGAGCGGCGAGAAGCAGCAGGGCTGCGACGGCACCCGTCAGGCGGAAAGCTGTGGTGACGTTTCGCAGCATTGCGCGTTTCCCTGGAAAAGTGATACCCGAACAGCGTCCCGACGAGGCCGCATGGCGGGCGGGACCATAATTGGAATTTCAGGGCGAGCAACCTGTCCGGCGCGCAGCCGCTCTGCAAAGGGAATGACGATCATGGGGCATTTGTCATGAGGAACTTGTGATGGGCCTGAGCGTGATGATCCTCGGCCTCGTGCTGTTTCTCGGCATCCATATCTTCATCACCAAACGCGACGCACGCGCCGATCTGATCGCGCGCGTCGGTGAGGGGGGGTACAAGATCGGCTTCTCCGTCGTCTCGCTGGCCGGCCTCGCGCTGATCGTTTGGGGCTTTGCCGCTTACCGCGCCACAGGCTGGATCGATGTCTGGTATCCGCCGATCGCGATGAAGCACATCACCATCGCCCTGATGCTGCCCGCCATTATCCTGATCGCGGCGTCGTATATCCGTGGCCGCATTTACACCACGCTGAAACATCCGATGCTCGCCGGCATCAAGCTGTGGGCGGCGGCGCATCTGCTGGCGAACGGCGATCTCGGGTCGATCATTCTGTTCGGGTCGTTTCTCGCATGGGCGGTATTCGACCGTATCTCGCTGAAGCGTCGTCCCGTCAGTGCTGCATCGTCGATCCCGGTGGGCGGCATCGGGAACGATGCGATCGCCGTTGCCGTCGGCGTTGTTGCCTATCTTGCTTTGGGTTTTGCCTTCCACCCGGTGGTGGTCGGCGTGCCCGTGTTCGGAGCCTAAGCCATGTCAGTTCAAGCAGCCATCAAGCGCAAGACCGCGCCCGATATCCTTGCACGCAAGAACGGCGATCCGATCGTGATGCTGACGTCGTATCATGCGCATACGGCCTCGCTGGTGGATCGCTATTGCGACGTCATTCTCGTCGGTGACTCGCTCGGCAACGTCATGCACGGATTCGAGACGACGCTGCCGGTGACGCTCGACATGATGATCCTGCAGGGCCATGCAGTGATGCGCGGCTCCAAGCAGTCGCTTGTCGTGGTGGACATGCCGTTCGGTTCCTATGAGGCATCGAAGGAGCAGGCGTTTCATTCCGCTGCGCGCATTCTGAAGGAAACTCATTGCGGCGCCGTGAAGCTCGAGGGCGGTGCGCGGATGGCCGAGACCATCTCCTTCCTCACCGAGCGCGGCATTCCCGTGATGGCGCATATCGGCCTGACGCCGCAGTCGATCAATGCGCTCGGCTCGTTCCGCTCGCAGGGCAGGGACGAAGCCGAAGCCCTCGCACGCGGCGAGAATGTCAGCGGCCCGATCCAGAACGATGCCATCGCCGTCTCACAGGCCGGTGCATTTTCCGTGGTGATCGAAGCGGTGGCCGAACCGGTCGCGCGAAAAATCACGCAGACGATTCCGATCCCGACCATCGGCATCGGTGCAAGCTCGGCCTGTGACGGCCAGGTGCTGGTGCTGGAGGATATGCTCGGCCTCAATGCGTGGGTGCCGAAATTCGTCAAGAAGTACGGCAATCTCGGTTCCATGATCGAAGCGGCGATCAAGGACTATGCAACCGAGGTGCGCTCGCGGGCCTTTCCGGGACCGGACAACGTGTACGGCACCAAGCCGAAAAGCTGACGCGCCGGCGCCGGCGGAAGGTGCATTCGCGTGTCAGGCTTTTCGGGATAACGTCTTGATCGCATTGGCTTTGCCTTGCCAGCGCCATAACGCTAGGGTATCGCCGCGGCCGTAGTCGGTGCGGCTGTACCCGGTGGCGCTCGGGGGGAGCGCGGCGGCCCCGCCATAGGAAATTCATAAGTGTCTGAATTATTTAGTGAAGTCGACGAGGATCTGCGTCGCGAGCAGCTCAGGAAGCTGTGGGAGAAGTACTCGCTCCTGATTATCGCGGTTGCGGTTCTGATCGTTGTCGGCGTCGGCGGCTGGCGCGCTTACGGCTATCTTGAGGGCAAGAAAGCCACCGAGGCCGGTGCGGCCTTCGATCGCGCGGCGGAATTGGTTGAGCAGAACAAGCCGGCGGAGGCTGAAGCCGCGTTCACCAAGCTCGCCGCCGAGGCCCCCGCGGGCTATCGCACCCTGGCGCGTCTCCGGGCGGCCGGCGAGGCCGCCAAGCGCGATGTGGGGGCGGCGGTGAAGATGTATGACGATATCGCCGCCGATGGCAGTGTCGGCGCGCCGGAGCAGGATCTTGCGCGGATTCACGCCGGCAGTCTGCTTCTCGAAACGACGCCATACGATGCATTGCTGCCGAAGCTGGAGCCGGCGACGGCGGCAGGTCGTACCTATCGCCATTCGGCGCGCGAACTGCTCGCATTGGCCGCTTGGAAGGCAGGCAATGTCACCGCCGTCAGGCAGTGGGTGGAGACGATCTCGAACGACCCCGAAACGCCGTCGAGCATCCGCACCCGCGCCGAAGCGCTGCAGGCACTGCTTCCGCCCGCCGCCAAAAGCTGAGCGGCTATCCGAACGAGTTGAATGAGAATCTTATGCTCCCGATGCAACGTCTTGTTTCAGCTGCAGTTCTCGTCGCGCTTACGAGCGTGTTGACGGGGTGCGGCGGCGCGTCCAGTTGGGATCCGTCGGATATGCTGGATTTCCTCGACACCAAGAAGAAGCTGCCGGGCGAGCGCAAACCGGTGTTCCCGGAGGGCGTTCCGGGTCTCGAACAAGGCGTGCCGCGCGATCTCTACAAGGACAACGTCGAGCGTCAGCAGGCGGAGGAGAGGGCTGCTGCTGCAGCCGCCGCCCAGCCGCAGCAGCCTGTCGCCGCAGCTCCCCAGGGCCACAGAACCGGATCGCGCAGCCGCGGTGCGGTCGAGGTCGGGACCGTCCATCAGGATGGTGCGCCGGCCGCCGACTCCGGTGCCGCATCGACGGGCGAGGGCGGCGCGGCAGCCGTCGCGCCGCCGCCGAAGGGGCGCAAGATCGTCCGCCGCCGCACCACCGCGCCGCCGCCGGACGTATCCGCAGCACCTCCAGCCGCGGCGCCCGCACAGCAATCCCAGCCATCGTCGGCATTCCCGGCTCCGCTGCCGTCGGGAAGCTTCTCGCGCTAACCTTGCGTATGTTCACGCATTGACAGGTCGTCCGTAACGGGCGAACGGATCGCTCAAGTCTTTTTCACCCATGTCTTCTTCGCAAGCGTCCTATACGATCGCCATCATCGGCCGGCCCAATGTCGGCAAGTCCACGCTGTTCAACCGTCTGGTCGGGCAGAAGCTGGCGCTTGTCGACGATACGCCCGGGGTCACCCGTGATCGCCGCGAGGGCGCGGCAAGACTCGGCGACCTCGAATTCACCATCATCGACACCGCCGGCCTCGACGAGGGGGCCAGGGGCTCGCTGACGGCGCGCATGCAGGAGCAGACCGAGACCGCGATCGAACTCGCCGATGCGCTGTTCTTCGTCATCGATGCGCGCATGGGCCTGACGCCGAACGACCGCGCTTTCGCGGATTTCGCGCGCCGTGCCAACAAACCGGTGCTGCTGCTCGCCAACAAGAGCGAGGGCAAGCACGGCGAGATCGGCGCGATGGAGTCCTATGCGCTCGGACTCGGCGATCCCATCCAGATTTCGGCCGAACACGGCGAAGGCATGGGCGAGCTTTATGACGAACTCGCAAAGCTGCTGCCGGAGCCGGTGGATGAGGACGACGAGCCGGAGGATTTGTCCGAACTCAGCGATGAGGACATCGCCAGCCGTCCGATCCGTGTCGCCATCGTCGGCCGTCCGAATGCCGGCAAATCGACCACGATCAATCATCTGCTCGGCGAGGAACGCCTGCTGACCTCGCCGGAGGCCGGCACGACGCGCGACAGCATTTCCGTCGAAGTGAATTACAAGGGCCGCGATTTCCGCATTTTCGACACCGCCGGCCTGCGCCGGCGTTCGCGCATCGAGGAGAAGCTGGAAAAGCTGTCCGTGGCCGATGCGCTGCGTGCCGTGCGCTTTGCCGAAGTCGTCGTGATGATGATGGATGCGCAGAACAAGTTCGAGGAACAGGATCTGCGCATCACCGATCTCGTCGAACGTGAAGGCCGTGCGCTGGTGCTCGCGGTCAACAAGTGGGATCTGGTCGAGAAACGCGGCGGCATGATCGGGCAACTCCGCACCGAAGCCGATCACTGGCTGCCGCAGGTCAAGGGCGTGCCGATTGTCGCCATCTCCGGCCTGATGGGCGAGGGCATCGAGCGCCTGATGGCGGCGATCCAGGACGCCTATAAAATCTGGAACCGCCGCATTCCGACCGCGGCGTTGAACCGCTGGTTCGAGGATGCCGTCGGCACCAATCCGCCGCCGGCGGTGTCGGGGCGACGGCTGAAGCTGAACTATGTCACCCAGACCAAGGCACGGCCGCCGAGCTTCGTGGTGTTCTGCTCGCGCGCGGACGCCGTGCCCGAGAGTTATCTGCGCTACCTGACCAACAGCCTGCGGCAGGCCTTCGACCTGCCGGGCACGCCGATCCGCATCACGCTGCGCGAGAAGGCGAACCCGTTTGCACACAAGCGCAAGCGGCCGAATTAGGTTGCGTTCGTAGGGAGCGTAGGGCGGATTACGCTTCGATAATCCGCCCTACGGCATCACTTCAGCGCATCCGACACCAGCCTGAATTTCTGGATGCGCTTTCCGGTGTCGACTTCCGCCGTGTAGACATTGCCCTTCGCATCCACGGCCATGGCGTGAATCCAGTGGAATTGGCCGGCGTTACGGCCGTTGCGGCCGAACGAGCCGACCACCTTGCCGTCATCGCGGTTGAGGATGCGGATTTCGTTGTTCTCGCCGTCCGCGGTCAACAGCCAGGTCTGCTTCGGATCCGGCCAGACCGCGAGATCCCACACCGCGCCGTTGCCGAGCGTGGCCTTCTCGTAGAACCACTCCTTGACGAAGGTGCCGTCCTTCTTGAACACCTGAACGCGGTTGTTGATGCGGTCGCAGACATAGACGAGGCCGTCGCCGGCGAGCTTCACGCAATGCACCGGATTGCCGAATTGCTGCGACACGGGCGCCTTCGGATCGTAGGCGGCCTGCTTGTCGTCGTTCGGCTTGTTGCCATAGGCGCCCCAGTGCCGCTTGTAGGCGCCGGTGGTGGCGTCGAACACGATGACGCGGCGGTTGCCGTAGCCGTCGGCCACGTAGATTTCGTTGGCATCCTTGTCGATGGCGGTTTCCGCGGGCTTGCCGAGTTGCGTGGTGTCGTTGCTGCCCTTGCTCGGCGCGATCTTGCCGATCTGCATCACGAACTTGCCGTCGAGGGTGAATTTCAGGATCGCGTTGTCGTTGGCCTCGTTGCCGCCGATCCAGACGAAACCGTCGTCGCTGACCTCGATGCCGTGCTCGCGGCCGACCCATTCATAGCCGTCACCGGATTCTTTAGAAGGTTGGCCGCCCCATGACCGCAGCAGATTGCCGTCGGCATCGAATTCCAGCACCGGCGGCGCGGAGACGCAGCATTTCGAGCGCGGCGGATTGAGGGCCGCTCCCTTCTCGTCCTCGGTGAGAGAGCGCGGCCGATGGATCAGCCAGACATGACCATCCTTGTCGGTGGTGATGCCGCCGACCTGGCCGAGGATCCAGTTGTTGGGGAGGGGCTTCGGCCACGACGCCTCGACCTCGAAGCGGGGAATATCGGCGGCGCGGGCGGAGAAGGCGGCGAGGGTGAATGTTGCAGCAAGCGCAAACGAACGCAGGCGTGACGCCATGACGACCTCCCTGATGTATGCGGGTTTGTCCCGCTTGGGAGGTAGTGTAGCCCGGATGGGAAAGAGTGCAATGAGGCCCGCCGGGTGACGACAGTGAGAGTGGGGGGCTTAAGCCGGCGGATGGAAGCCCATCACCTTGCCGGTCTTGTAGTCCACGAACTTGCCGGTTTCCGTCCATGACGGCAGGCAAAGCGGCAGGATCGCGTCAGCCGCTTGCGCGGGCGTGTCGAGGGTTTCCGGGTCTTCGCCGGGCATCACGATGGCGCGCATGTGGGTGCGGATCGGGCCGGGATTGAACAGGTTGACGCGCAGGGGTGTCGTGGCCGTTTCATGCGCCCAGACACGGACCAGCGCTTCGAGCGCGGCCTTCGAGGCGGCATAGGGGCCGCGATAGGCGGGCGCCTTGCTGGCCGAGCCGGAGGTAATGAACACGGCGCGGCCGGCATCGGACTGCTGCAGCAACGGCTCCATGCAGCGGATGAGCTGGAAATTCGCGGTGACATTGACCGCCATGGTGTCGTTCCACGGCTTCATCTCGATATGGCCGAGCGGCGACGAGGGGCCGGCGACACCGGCATTGCCGACCAGAATGTCGATCTTGCCGTGGCGCTCATGCAGCGCGGCGCCGAGGCGCGAGAGGCCATCGAGATCGGTGATGTTCAGCGGCACCAGCGTCGCGCTGCCGCTTTCCGCGCGGATCGCATCGTCGAGTTCTTCCAGTCCGCCCTGGGTGCGCGCCACCGCGATGATATGCGCACCGGCCTTGGCGAGCGCGAGGGCGGTGGCATAGCCGATGCCGCGCGAGGCGCCGGTGACGAGAGCGATACGGGAGGCGAGGGGTTTTGACATCGGGCAGTTTTACTCCGTCATGGCCGGGACATTCCGGCCATGGCGTGGTTCGATTTGAAGATTGGTGTCGTTGTAGCCCGCATGAGCGAAGCGACATGCGGGAACATCGGGGCTGTTGAATTGCCGGCCCCGCATGTCGCTGCGCTCATGCGGGCTACGGGGTCAGCTCGCTTCCGCGAGCAGCGAGAGCTGGCGGGGATCGTCGATCTCGCTCATGTCGGTGAGCGGGGTCGGATAGTCGCCGGTGAAACAGTGGTCGGCGAATTTCGGTTGCGCAGGGTTGCGATCGGGTTCGCCCATGGCGCGGTAGATGCCGTCCACCGAGACGAAGGCCAGCGAATCCGCG
>Ga0153956_1001337_pt1 | contig 22106 bp, 20 predicted proteins | sample TSFL040MetaG_FD_104704 | JGI IMG/M metagenome (GOLD analysis project Ga0153956, IMG submission 104704) | Attine ant fungus gardens microbial communities from Florida, USA - TSFL040 MetaG | ecosystem: Host-associated > Fungi > Mycelium > Unclassified | place: USA: Florida, Wekiwa Springs... | reverse complement strand
TTCATGCATCGAATCAAGCTGAAAGAGAGTTTTTGAGGTCATTTTTACCACAGAGGACACAGAGAGAGATCATTGATCCAGTTCACCGACATAGGTAACACTTTCCACACACATAGGTAACATAGCCCCTTCAAAAAGGAGGGGTGCCTGGAGATTCTCTCTATGTTCTCTGTGGTTAAATATTTAAAATTCAATTGTTTCTATTAAGGTTTAATTACGCAATAAGGACATTTCTTTCGTGTCGTTGCATTGAAATTTATTACTTTTGATCAAGTAACTATATTGCCCTTTTTTGAACTCTGCGATGATGTGAGCAGCTGTTCAAATTTTATGGGTTCTTTTGTAGACTAAGGAGCGTGAAAAATCCAAAGCGGATCGTGGTCCGCATGCCCAACTGGCTTGGTGATGCTGTAATGGCCACCCCTTGCCTACAAGATATTAAACAAGCCTTTCCAGAGGCTAAAGTCACTGCTATGTGTCAAGGGGCAGTTGCAGATCTTGTCGCTGGCAACCCTTTTGTTGATCAAGTTTTAAAATTTAAAAAGATCAGTGGATGGATCCATACAGCTTTTCATCCCAATATCCTTTTTCCTCTGAAGAAAGAAGAGTTTGACCTCGGTGTTTTATTAACGAATTCTTTTTCGTCTGCTTATTGGTTCTATCGAGGAGATGTGAAAGAGCGGGTAGGGTTTGCGACCCATTGGCGTTCTTTATTACTCAATCATCCTGTTCCAGTTCCAAAAGATATCGAACAAAGACACCTAGTCGATATCTATAAAGACCTTTTAGTTTCTATAGGGATTCCTAGATCAGAAACTTTGCCAAGACTTTATCTTTCTGAAGAAGAAAAGAAAGCGGCAAAGGAAAGACTGGATCAGCTCAAATTATTCCAAGGCCAAAAAATCATTGGTATTAACCCAGGAGCGGCTTTTGGTTCTGCCAAATGTTGGCCAAAAGCTTCGTTTGAAAAGCTATTGGAGCGCCTTGTCATTGAGACTCCTTACTTAATGGTTGTTTTTGGTGATATGGCTGGGGCTTCTTTAGTCGATGAGATCACTCAAGGGATGGGAGAGAGGGTTGTCAATTTGGCTGGAAAAACAACATTGAGAGAGCTTTTGGCTTTGATCGATGGTTGTGATGCTTTCTTATCTAACGACAGTGGTCCAATGCATATTGCTGCTGCGTTACAAGTTCCTTTGTTGGCCATTTTTGGGTCGACAAATCCAACAAAAACAGGCCCATATAAGTTTGGAGAGGTTCTTTACAAGCAGGTCTCTTGCTCACCATGCTACAAGCGGGTTTGCCCCATCGATTTCCGATGCATGGAAAAGATCTCATCAGATGAGGTGTTTGACCGGTTAGTTGCTCTAGTCAAAAACTAGTATGAAAATAAAACCCCCTGCTGAACCCCTCTCTTGGAGCTTAGATTTACCGGAAGAATTAGGTATTGCAGCTTTAAAAAAAGGAAAAGTGGCAGTCATTCTCCTTGCGGGGGGTGTTGGAAGCCGGTTGGGCTGGGAAGGGCCAAAAGGGACTTTTCCTGTTACTCCATTTAGAAAGCGCACGCTCTTTCAACTTTTTACAGATAAAATTAAGGCGGCCTCTCTTTCTTTTGGAAAAGAAATCCCTGTAGCTGTTTTGACTTCCAAGGGAAATACCAAAGCCACCCAAGAGGCATTCACTGGGACAAATTTTACAATTTGTGAACAGGGGGAATTGCCTTACTTAGATAAAGAGAATCACCCCCTACCCTACTTTGGACCTGACGGTAATGGTACAGTTTTTCAAGTTCTTGAAAACGAAGGCATTTTGAAAAAATGGGAAGAAAGCGGTGTAGAGCTTGTGACCGTTGTGTTGGTGGACAACCCTCTTGCAGATCCTATAGATACCCGTTGGATCGATTTTCATTTGAGAGGTGGATTTGATCTTACTTTAAAGGTGATCAAAAAAGAGTCTCCAGAAGAAAAAGTGGGGCTGTTGGTCATGACAGACCATGGCTTGCAAGTTGTAGAATACAACGAGATTGATGACAAAACTGGTTTAGATTACGCAAATATCTCTTTACTGCTCATGAATTTATCTTTTGCAAGAGAGTGCGCTGCCTATACTGATCGTCTCCCTTTGCATCGACAATGGAAAGAGATCGAAAAAAATGTATGGGGTTGGAAACAAGAGCGTTATATTTTCGACCATTTCCCTTTAACAGAAAAAATTGCCCCACTTCTCTATTCAAGAGAACAAACGTTTGTTCCCCTAAAACAGAGAGATGATCTAGAAAAGGTAAGAAGGGCTCTGTCTCAAAAAGAACGGAAGATTTTACAAAAAATCACCGGGACAAAGATAGATGAGGCAGTGTTGGAAATCGATCCCCGCTTCTATTATCCTACACCCGAATTGTTGAATAAATGGAATGGCCAATCTGTAGGAAAAGGCCCATATATTGATGGAGATAACAGGTGAAAATCACAGTACTTGGTAGTGGCTCTTGGGGATATGCAATTGCGGTTTTATTAGCCTCCAAAGGGTATGAGGTTTTACTTTGGACTCGCGATAAAGAGCTGGCTAAGAATCTTTCTGAAAAAAAACCGCACCCATTTTTTAAAGATATTCCTGTTCCTGAAGGGCTGACATGGACAACAGATTTGGATAAGGCTACTTTTAAGCGAGACATGATTGTAGAATCTGTCACATCAGAAGGGTTACGTTCTGTTTTTTCAGAGGTGCCAAAAACAAACGTTACATGTCCTGTTGTGATCTCATCAAAAGGGATCGAAAAAGAGACACTATTGACATTGCCTGAAGTGTTGACAGATGTCCTTGGAGGATATGCAAAAGGAAAAGTTGCCCTCCTTTCTGGTCCAAGCTTTGCTCAAGAGGTTATCCGGGGAAAACCAACTTCTGTTGTTGCTGCTTCGGATAATGAAGAGGTGATGCGATTTGTGGCCCGTTGCTTTAACACACCAACTTTCCGTGTCTATCCCAATTCTGATGTTGTCGGGGTCGCTTTTGGTGGTTCTGTTAAAAACGTCATTGCTGTCGCTTGTGGAGTGTCTGATGGTTTAAAACTAGGGGCTTCTGCAAGAGCTGCTTTGATCACAAGAGGATTGCACGAGATGAGAAAACTCGCTCTTTCAGCTGGCGGTCGTGCAGAAACTTTAAATGGTCTTTCTGGCATGGGTGACTTGATTGCTACATGCTCTTCAACGTTGAGTAGAAATTATTCTTTCGGGAAGCTTTTGTCGGAAGGAAAGACGGCTGAAGAGGCTCTTGCCCAAATCGGTATGGTCGTAGAAGGTGCTTATACTGCATATTCTGTCGAAATGTTAGCCCGTCAAAAAGAAGTCCCATTGCCTATTACGGCAGCTGTTTATGGCCTTATTTACGAACATCTTTCGCCAATGATGGCTTTGCAGTCATTGATGCAACGAGAGGTGAAGGAAGAGCATCTGTGAAAGTTGTCACCTCTGAAGAGATGAGTCGGTTAGAACTCCTTACAGAAAAGAAAGGGGTCTCTGTCGATGAATTGATGCAAAAGGCTGGGGAAGAAATTGCCTCCTTCACTTTTGACTTTTTAGAGGCTAATGGATGTGAAAAACGGGTCTATCTTCTAGTTGGAAAAGGAAATAATGGGGGAGATGCCCTCGTTGCAGGCGCTCACCTTTTTTCAAGAGGGGTCGAAGTGGTAGCTATCGTTGCCGACGCAAACGAATCTCAATCTCCTCTTGCTTCAGCAGCAAAAACAAATTTTCTAAAGATGGGGAGGAAAGTCTACCCATTTCCTCTAATCCGTTCCCATATTCCCGAAGGTGGGATTTTTCTTGATGGAATTTTTGGAACAGGTTTTCACGGAGAAATTAGAGGTCTCTATCAAGATATGATCGACTATGCCAACGATTCTGGCTTACCGATTATTAGCATTGATGTGGCGTCAGGAATTGGTGGAGAAGGTCGCCCGATTGCAGCTTCTGTTACGTTAGCCATTGGTTTCCCAAAAGCGGTCTCATATCTAGGGAATGGTTGGGATCATTCGGGCATTATCCAAACACTTCCTCTTTTTAAGGAAGAGGTAGAACTTCTTGCGCACCCCTATTTTTCTCTTGCAACTCAACAAGAATTGTCCCATCTCCTTCCTAAAATAAAAAGAAGCCGACATAAGTATGAGAGGGGCTTTGTTGCCATTATTGCAGGAAGTCCTGGAATGACAGGTTCGGCTTTTTTAGCTTCACTTGGTGCTTTCCGAGGGGGAGCTGGCATGGTCCACCTTTATACCCATCCAGGTCTTGCTCCATTTTTTGCTGAATTGCCAGAGCTAATTGTAAAGCCTTTAGATGAACTTGAAGATTTAGAACGATATGATGCTGTCGTTATCGGCCCAGGGCTTGGCAGAGATGAAGAAATGGGAGATTTAGTCGAAAAAGTCATCCATGAAGCAAAAAAAATTGTGATTGATGGCGATGCTCTTTTCCATGTGGCAGAACGAAGGCTTCTTCTTCCAAAAGGCGCTGTTTTAACTCCTCATCAGGGAGAGCTTAATCGATTATTGGATGAGAAATTCGAAACAAGAGATATCGAGTGGTTTAAAGTTAGCTCAGATTATGCTGAAAAAAGAGGAATTACTCTTTTAGCCAAAGGTGGACCAACTTTTCTATTTGGAGATTCTCCTCGTGTTATTCCTTTTGGAGATCCAGGAATGGCTACAGCAGGAAGCGGAGACCTTCTAAGCGGTATAATAGGTGCTCTTTTATCTGCAGGGCTTATGCCAGAAAGTGCCGCTCTTCTTGGCGCTTCATTGCATGGAATAGCAGGTGAACTGGCCGCAAAAAAAGTGACCTCCTATTCGATGAAGGCGGGAGATATTGCTGCTGAAGTTCCACAGGCATTTTCTTTACTACAAGGTTAGATTTGGACAAAATATCACACGTTTGCTCAAAATGTGTTGAATTATGAGACCGCTACTTCTCCTTCTCTTTTTTTGTCATTCCCTTTCTGCCTTGCAGTGCGATTTTGAAAAGGGAAAATCTTGGTCTATAAAAATTCCTGAAGACAAATTCGAAAGCGGTTTTTTTTCGATGTTTTGTGTCGTTATTGGCGCTCTAGAGCTTTATGAGAAGGGAAATATTGCTTCTTTGTCGCTTGATTTTGCGAAAAAAGGATTATACTACAGCCCAGTGAGAGGAGATAATTGGTGGACCTATTATTTCGAATCGCTCAATCTACCCATTAAAAGCCCCGTCCTCATCAGATTGCCTATTGATGACAAGATCAGGCACCGTTTTTTTACGACCTCTTTGGAGTCTGGAGCTGAAAGAAATCATTGGTTAATCAAAAAATATATTCGCGTTAAAGAGCCCATTCTCAACAAGGTTGATGCGTTTGTTGCAGAGCACTTTAAGAACCGCTTTGTTGTGGGTATTCATTACCGAGCCACAGATAAACACATTGGCGAAGCTCCTGAGCTTTCGTGCCAACAGTTTATTAAAAGAATTGTTGAAGAAACTGCAGATTTTAAAGATCCCTACTTTTATGTAGCGACCGATAATGCTTATTTTATCCCTGAAATTTTAAAAGTTTTTCCAGGAAGGGTCTTTTTCTTGGATGCAACGCGTTCAACAGATGGTCAACCTATCCACAAAAATGCGCTTAAGCCAGATCTTCAAGGTGAAGAGGCTCTTTTAGACTGTCTTCTTCTTTCCAGAACTCAATTTTTAATTAGAACAAGTTCTAATTTAAGCCTTGCTTCTACGTGGTTTAATCCTTATATCCCAGTCGTTTTAGCTAACCCCGGAATCTACGACTAAAGTGTTTAGAGTTCAAAAAGACCTTGTTGCACAAATGATTTTGGTAAAAGTCTCATTTACAGAATGAACTACAGAGATCAGAGAGGAATTGCAAGAGGTAAGGAACCGTAATCGACGCGAAAAACTTTCCCCTATTTTTTTAGGAGTGTTTTTGCGTTTTGATAGGTTTGGTGGATGAGCAATTCGGTAGAAAGGCCGAGTGTTGCCGCTAACACTTCAGCTGTATTCACAATGTAAGCTGGCTCGTTCATTTTGCCTCTGTAAGCTTGAGGGGCAAGATAGGGAGCATCAGTCTCAATCAATAAACGATCTAAAGGAACTGTCTTAGCAGTTTCGCGCAATGCTTCACTTTTTTTGTAGGTGACAATACCGCTAAAAGAGACATAAAGACCCCGCTTAACAACTTCGCTTGCTTCTTCTGTTGTTCCAGTAAAGCAATGGAGAATTCCTCTTGGACGGTATTTATCGAGTAGTGGGTAAAGATCTTGGAAAGCTTCCCGACAATGAAAAACAACAGGCAAATCAAGCGATGTTGCCAATTCCAAAGAACGTTCTAAAAGAGCTAGCTGCGTTTTGGCTGTTTCTTTGAGATAATAATACTCAAGGCCTGTTTCCCCTAAAGCATCTAATTTACCTTCTTTTGCAGCTTGGAAAATAACTTCGATGGCCTCTTTTGAAGCGGTGTGCGCTTCATGTGGAGTGATGGAGGCAGCTACAAAAAGATGGTTCCTATACTTTTCTCTCATCAAAAAAGCTTGTTCCATCTCTTCAGGATTAGTAGTGATGATCAAAAATTTTTCTACACCAGCTTCTAAAGCACGAAGAAATAATTCTTCCCATGATGGAAGAAGCTGTTCATCCGCAAGATGGATGTGAGAGTCGAATATTTTAATTTGCGCCATTGGTCAATAGTAAATGGATCGAAGGAAATTGGTAAATTTCGCAAGAAAGGGTTTCAACCTTTGATTTTAAAGGGGCTAACTCTTTAGGAAATGATTCTTGATTTTGAAAAATTTTCCAGGTCAGACTTTCAACCATTTTTCGTGCTGCAATTCGAGTATCTACATATAGATCCAGCAGCCGATCTTCTACCCATACATCTGGAGCTGTATAAAAAGTATGTGCAAAAATTTGAAGACACCGACCTATCCCCCCGCCAAAGAGAAGAGAGGTCAATATTCCATCCACACTATCGGCAAACCGTTCAGAAACTGCAAAAGAAAGGAGGGAGGATACTAGAGCAATAGGAAAACAATATAAAACGTAACACTCAGCAACAAAAAGAGCTACATGCATCATTTTTTTATAGCGCTCTTCATCGGCATAGTTAGGTCTTAGCCTATCTACAATTTTTAAATGGAGTTTTTTTAGAGAGTCAGTGAGCTCGACAATTTTCCCTAAAGAAGATTCAATTTCTTCTTGTAACTTGTGGAAAGGGGCCCAGTCGATCATTTCTTCTAAATGAATTGCTACAACAGACATCGTTCTTTTTACCAAGAAGGGAAGCGGTTTTGACCATTGCCGGTTACAATAGCAATTGTTTTAGATTGATGGAGGTTCATCAAATAAAGATCACTCGATTCATCACTTTGGCGAACATTGAAAATCAGATGGAGGCTATTAGCAGCCCAAGTAGGGTTTTCTTTATCTCCTGGGCCAAAGGTGAGCTGTTTTTCCTCTTTTTTCTGCAAATCATACACCCAAATTTGCCGGTTCCCTTCTTGCCCTTTTGCGCAAAAGGCAACTTTATTTCCATCAGGTGACCAGGCAGGGGCTGAAGCTTCTCTTTGTTGAGTGGTCAACAATTGGGGTTTTACATTTTTCAAACTGGTCCCTTTTTCAGGGATTTTTAAAAGATAAATTCTTGTTGCACCATCTTTGCTGGAGACAAAAGCAATATTTTTTCCATCCGGACTAAAAACTGGTGAAGCGTTTGTGGCGCCAGTGAATTGAAAAATTCTCCGAGGCGCTTCTTGTGCGGCAGCATCATCTTTTAACTCCATGAGAAAAAGATCTGGATTTCCTAAAGAGTCGTTGATGAATGCGATTTTATCTCTTTGAAAAGAGATAGAAGGAGTTAGTTGGTTCCCTTTGATATAGGTCAAGCGACGACACTCTTTACCATCAAGAGTAGAGAGAAAAATTTTGGGTTGCCCTAGTTCATAAGATACATAGAGAAATCCTTTAGGAATGCGTCCTGAACCGGTCGGGATAATGAAAGGGGTGACTAAAAGATGAGGAGAAGAAAGGAGAGTTTTTTGATTTTCTCCATCATAATCTGCTTCGACAAGGTAGGAGCGACTGACACCTTTGGCATCCTTAGATTTTCTTGTGAAAATAAAACGTCTTGAAGCTATCCCTTCAGATCCAAAAAGTGCAGTATGGATAGTGTCGGCTACTTTATGAAGAGTTTGTCGATCTTGTGCTAATGTCCCTGTTAAAACGACATCATCCAGCAATTTGACCCCTTGATTGCTTGTAGACAAAAGGGAAAAGCTAGCTTTGTTTCCTTCAATTTTTGGAGAGATCACATAAAGAAGAGTATTGGCTTTCCATTCTGCAAGTGCAGGGGCGGTTGTCCATTGGCTTGGGTTTGAAAGCTTTTCTAATTTGCTGTTGTAGTCAAAAGCCTCTGTCATTCCATTGTGTGAAAGATCGAACTTTAAAACCTCGTCCAACTTTTTTAAATAGTCGGCAGATAAAGTGCTCCCCTTTCCAGAAAAAGAACCAATATAAACAGGCAAAAGAGGATGGGCTAATGGTAGAGAAACAGTAATAGGATCATCGCCCATTAGGAGCAAGGGAAGGAGCAATAAGAGGCTAAAAAATTTCATTTTTGAAAGAGAGGGTAAATAGCTTTTCTTCTTTTTGAGGGTATGATTCCCCGAATTCAGGGAAAGCAATGGTTGGGAGATGAGACTCCACATAGTATTTATTGCTCGAACTTTTTGCATCGATTATTTTTATTCCTACCACTTTTCCGCTTCTTTTGAGTGTTAAATCGACAACGACTTCTCCATTTTCAGGTAAACGGAAATGTAATTTCAACCTTTTGATAAGTTCAAGTGTATAAAGATCATCTTCTGAGCCTTTTATAGAAAAATCCATCTTTTCAGCATTTAGGGTAGAAAGGGTCGAACGCCCACTATTTGTAGTAGGTTTTGTTGTTTTTTCAGTTCCCATTTTAGCAAGACTTTCTCTTGCCTCTTTTAATAAAGCCCCTTTTTTAGGATCGATTTTAGGTTCTGCCGTTTTTGCAATCTCTTTTTTCTTTTTCTCTTCTTTTTTTGGTTCTGTTTTTGCAACTTGTTGTTTTGTTTCCTGTTTCTTTGGTGTTGCGATGGCCTCTTTTGGTTTAGGCGGTTCTATAGCTGGAGGTGGAGGAGTGGGTGTAGGTTGCGATACAGCGCTTGGTGGATTTGGCGTTTCTGAAGCTGCAGCAACAGATGAGGCCAATTTAACTGTAGAGGTATGAATAACACGCCGTTTTTGAAAAGATGGAGATGTATGATAAAAAAAGCCAATCAACACAAATATAACAAGATGAAGAAGCAATGACTTTTTAAAATAGCTCATGTTCCCCATCTATCATTGAGTTTGCGAAGGAGGTTCTAAAACCAACTCCATCTCTTGAAAGCCTGCAAATTCCATTGCTAATTTAACCTCTTGGTATGTACCAAAAGGCGCTAATTTATCATGAAATAGTTGAGGAACAGCTTGTGGATAGGTCTCTTTGATTTGTTTGAGCCGCAAAGGCAGTTCTTCCATTGTCACTTGTGTTCGATTCAATAAAAGATCGCTATTTTTTTTGACCACAAGGGCAATAGGGCTCGTCTCTTTGACCTCTCTTGCCTCTCCTTCACCTCCACGAGCAAGTTCGACCCCCTCTTTATCGACAAGGGGGGCAATCAGAATGAACATGATCAAAACAACAAAGACCACGTCAATCAGCGGAGTGATATTGATGACCGGTTCTTCAATCGGTGTAGCTGATCTTTTGTGGCGCATAGCGGACATATTCGGTTTCTAGGGTGGCAATCATTTCGGAAGAGAAGCCTTCCATCTCTAAATCAAACTTTTTAACTTCATTTTTTAAGAAGTTATAGGCAACGAGGGCTGGAATAGCGTCGATCAGCCCAACTACGGTTGTTGCAAGGGCAAGTGATAGACCACTTAATACAGCTTGGTTAGAGGTCCCTGCACTTTGAAGGTTGGAAAAAGAGGTTAAAATCCCCCAAACAGTGCCCAATAGACCCAAAAAAGGGGCCAAAGTGACGATCATCGACAATAAATAGAGGCTTTTCTCTAATTTTGCAGTTTGACCACGTCTTTCAGCGTCTAATTCAACATCCACACGTTCAATATCTTTTTCTAAAAGAAAAGGGGGTGTGTTTTCTTGTCTATTCCGTTTGATGAGGTTAAGAGCTGTTTCTCTTAAAGAGGCATAAAGAGATAAAAGGGGGCTTTGGCTTTTTTCTTGGAACTCTTCAAGTGCTTCTGGGTCAATATGAAGAGGCATTTCTCGGTGACGATCGAACACTTTTTTAAAGAGGGTTGATCCTGTACGAGCCCTTTTCAAGGCATTCCATGTTTCAAAAAAGACAGCAAATGTTAAGACAGACAGTGTGAAAAGGAGCAGGAAAATCGCTTTTCCCATCAGGTCGGACTGAATAAATGCGTCAAGGAATGGGTTGCCCAATGGACACCTCCTGCTGTATAATTAATATTTTTACTTGGAATTGGTAAACGCTTCCTTGTAATGTACAGTGAAGTGGCTAGCCGGTTCAAGGGGTTATGGCAATGTTGAAATATTTATTATCTATATTAGTCGTTTTTTCTTCGATTTCTCAAGTAGTGGCGGATCAAATGCCCCCTGCAAATCAAGAAACTTCGGCAGATCCGATCCATCTTGAACTGATTTCCGATGTCGATAAAGTTGCACCATCCAGCAAATTTACAGTGGCGGTTGCTGTAAGTTTAGAGGATGGGTGGAAAGCTTATTGGAAAAATCCTGGCGAATCTGGTGCTCCGATGAAAGTGAATTGGAAACTACCAGAAGGTTTCCAAGTACAAGAATTAGAATGGCCTGTCCCAGAAAAAGATAGTTATCATGGCATTGTTTCTTTAGGTTATAAAAAACCTTTTCTTTTACTTGCTGAAGTTCAAGCACCAGCCAATTTACCGTCTACTGGTGAAATTCCTGTAGAGGCAAATGTAGAGTGGATTGTTTGTTCAAAAGATCAATGTTTGCCTGGAGAAACAGATCTGACAAAAAAACTCTCTATTGGTCAAGCGACCCGTGACGGTTCAAAAATAGATCCTGTTAAAGATGCCCTTCCAACTAAACTCGAAGGTGTTACATTAGAACAGGATGGGAATGGTTTCATGTTAGTATTCCCACAATCTGTTTTCCCTCATAAAGTCGATGAAGTCCATTTCCTCCCTTTTGCAAAAGGGACTGTCGACCTAAAAACAGATCAATCGTTGACCATTGCAGAGGGCAACTATTATCTATTCGTAAAGCCGGGTAAAGAGCCCTTTTTGCCTGTTGTTGAAGGGGTCGTCTCTCTCCGCTCTAGAGTTCCAGATGTGCAGAAAAACTTTTTAGTTTCTGTTCCTTTAGAAGGCGCTACTGATATCAATAACGTGTCTGTTAACCCAGAAGGACAAGAGTCGCTTTGGGTTGTTCTCCTTTTGTCGGTTGTAGGCGGTATTTTGCTGAACATCATGCCTTGCGTATTACCGATTATCTCTTTGAAAGTCATGAGCTTTGTCAAACTCGCCCAACAAAATCGTCGTTTGGTGATTGCTCATGGCTTGGCTTTTGCGCTTGGAGTGATGTTAAGCTTTTTAGTGCTTGGTGCTCTCCTCTTTATTTTACGCGCTGCAGGAATGCAAGTGGGTTGGGGCTTCCAACTTCAAGATCCAACGTTTGTGGCCCTTTTAGCTGCCCTATTGTTCTTGATGTCGCTTCTTTTCTTTGGCGTCTTTGAAATTGGTCTTTCCGTTGTTTCAAAAGCAGGCGAAATTGATCAATCTGTAAGAAAAAAGAATCCATCGTTATTGAGCTCTTTTTCAAGCGGTGTGTTAGCAACAGCGTTATCAACGCCTTGCTCTGGACCATTTTTGGGGACAGCGCTTGGATTGAGTATGACACTTCCTCCACATCTCGGTATTTTGATTTTTCTTGCGATGGGTTTGGGGATGGCTCTTCCTTATCTACTTCTCTCTTTCGAGCCGAGATGGCTTAAATTTATCCCAAAACCGGGTCCTTGGATGGATACATTCAAAGAGATCATGGGCTTTTTGCTTCTATTAACAGTTGTTTGGTTAGCATGGGTCTTTTTGGTTCAGGCAGAAAGCCGTGAAATTTTCGAGTTTTTATTAGCCCTTTTTGTCGTTTCTGTGGGAGCCTGGATTTTAGGTAAATACGGCAGCGTTCTTGCCTCTTCAACTACTCGATTGGTTGGACGAATTGCTTCTATTGTTCTTTTTGCTGCAGCTACATGGATGATTGTGGATGCTGGTATTGAAACTTCTATTTTCCATCCGGGTGAAAAAGCTTGTATGGCTAGCGAAGGGGGATGGGAACTTTTTTCTCCTAAGCGTGTTGAAGAGCTGCGTGCAGAAGGGGTCCCTATTTTTATCGACTTTACTGCTAAATGGTGCCTACTGTGCCAAGCCAACTTTTTGATTTTAGAAAAAGATGAGATCAAAGAGGCGTTTGCGCGAGAAGGTGTGGTTAAAATGGAAGCTGACTGGACAAGAACAGATCCAGAGATCACACAAGCTTTAGCTTCTTTTGGCAGAAATAGTGTGCCCCTTTATGTCTACTATCCGAAAGGAAAAAACTCTGAACCCATCATATTGCCGCAAGTGTTGACAACTTCCAATATTTTAGAGGCGATTGAAAAATAGAACTTCAAAGATTATGCTTCGTTGCTAATCCCAAATTGATAGATATTTAATAAATGCGAGCCCTGTTTAACGAAAAATTTCTCCGTGCACTGACGTTGAGTTTTTTAGGGATCGCTTTTCTTTGTTTTGGACTAGGGGCTATTTGGAACTATCTCCGTCCAAACGAGATAGCTGTAATTCTACCTCCGCAAAAAGGGGCACGGCAGCTTAAAAATAGTTTTCGCCAGACGGAAGAGGCCTATATGAAAATTGGTCCTCCTTGGCTTGCTTTAAAAGAGACTCCACCTCCACTTCTTTTGCCCGATCTGAAAAATATTCTGACCTATCACGGGATGAACGGTCGGCCAGATTCGCCTCAAGGAAAACCTTTGCTTCACTTAACACTTCAAGGAAGTAAAGACCTTTCATTGGTAGAAGGGGGAGAAAAGGTCTATTTAGATTATACCCGTCAACCTAGTGGAGGAGAGGTTTTTGCTATCACTCGTGAAGAAAGACCTCTTTGGTTTGAAGTAGAACCGCATGATCAAGAAGCCTCAATTAAAGTTGGCTTGGCTCTTGAAGGATATCCAGTTCTTGACCCTCAAACTTTTCGCCTTCCTACTAAAGAATTGGCAAGATTGCCTTTTGGTAGCCAAGGATGGGAAGTTGGCAAATTCAGAGCAGATGGAACTTTGTTGGCTCGTCAAATGGCCAAATGGGTGGGTCCAGATTGCTTTTTACAGCGGCATGGTGGTGATGAGTTTGCTCATCTGTTGGGTAAAAGTAGGGTCGATTTTGGTGAAAAAGAGGATCTTTATTCCGTTTTTGTAGGAGCTGGCGATTGTCTAGTTTTTGACGAGAATCGGTGGCAAGTTAAAACACCTGGTGAAGAGACAAAAGGCTTTACCCTTTTACAAGTTAAAAGGGTCGATGAGCGGATTATGGCTCTAGATCTTTGGGATCCAGCAGGACAAAAAAAAGTCCCTTTGACATTGATCAAGACCCAAGAAAACTGGGCAAAAGATACTCTACAAAAAGAGTTTCGGTTTGTGGGTGCAAAAACACGTACACAATGTGTCTTTGAAATTGGCCGTGAAAGACATCTTTTAAAACCTGATGACTGGCTAGTTCAGGCAGAAGATGGGTGCTGGGTTAAACTAGAGACTCCCGAAGAAATTGATGCGTATGTTTCTCGTCAAATCACAGGTCCACTCTTTGTTTTTGATGGATATGTGAAGCAAGATGACCATCAACTCTTGATGGGGACCCTTTTCAATGCAACAAGAACCGATTCTTGCCCAATTGAATTAGCTGCACAAAGAGGAAATGTCACCATCGTCCCAACAGAAGAAGCTGTAGCAAGATCAGAAGAGAATGAACCTTTCATTGAAATTGCTTTCTCTGGGGTTTCATTATGAGATGGGTGACTCTTTTACTTGTTCCATTTCTTTTAGGGCAAACCATTGCTGAAAAAAAAGCGCAAAGTGGGAAAGGAAAAAGCGATCTTCCTTATGAACTGGATGTCAAATTAGATCAGCTCAATAGTGCAAAAGGGACTAAAGAAGACGAAATTCGTCGTCTCTATCAAAAAGGGGCTGAGCTTTACGAAAACGGAGCTCCAAAAGAGGCCTATGAAATTGTTTTGGCCGATATTCGGAAATCTAAAAGAGAATTGGCCGATTTAGAAACAGGATGGCAGCAAAAAGCTTCAAAAGTTCTCGATCCTGAGCCTTATGGCCTTTTTCATCAGCCTGAAACGACCATTGAACAACTTGTTATCGATTATGGCTCACAAGATTTTGTCTATCTGATCCCAAAAGAGGTGGGTTCAATCCCAATTTCTCTTTCTTCTCGTCTACCTGTTCCAAGAAGTGGTTGGAATGAGATGGTAGAGCTGATTTTGAATCAAAGTGGTGTTTTGGTTACACCTCTGAATCCTTATCTCCGTAAGCTCTCTCTTGCAAAAGAAGATTTTTCTCGGATTAAAAAGATCGTAACGTCAAGAGATATGCTCTCGTTTATCCCACGAGAAGAGCGTATTTTATTTTTAATTTCCCCAGATCCTCTTGAGTTAAAAAGAGCTGAACTCTTTTTAGATCGTTTTGCAAATAAAAGTACTCAACAAGTGGTACCGCTTGGGCGACAAATTGCTATCGCAGCAACAAGAGGCGAAGTCGACGAACTGCTCCGCATTTACGACTTTTTGCAGAAAGAGAGTGGTTCGAAAGAGTTTTCTCTTATTACTCTACAACGAGTTTCTGGAGAAGAGATGGCCAAGATGTTGGCAGTTCTTTTTGATGAAGGAGTTGTTGATGAAAAAGGGGAGGGTGGTTTTTCTCGGATCAATGCTTTAAGAGTCATGGTCTCTAAAGCTAATCCACGGAATCTTTTTTTAGTTGGCTCAAGAGAAGAGATTAAGCGGGCTGAAGATATTATCCGGAAAGTCGAAGGGCAGATGAGTGGCTTCCGAGAAAAAGTACTCCATTGGTACTGCGCTCGCTATGCCGATCCAGAAGAGTTGGCCGATATCACAGCTCGCATTTACGAACTTTTGTTGAACAAGCTTCCACAAGATCCTTGTTGTGAAAAAGGGACTAATACAGATGTCAATGTCTCTATCAATGAACCCCCATTTCCGACACCCGATCAGATTTATGCTGATAATTTTTACCAAGCTGGTTCTGTTGTTGTAGACCCTGCCCCTATTGAACTTGGGCCTTCTCAGCCAAGACTTCCCCCTAACAGCAATAGAAACAACTTTTTGGTCGACCCAAAAACGGGTGCGATTGTGATGGTGGTAGAATCTGAGCTGTTAGCTCAAGTGAAAGAGACTCTTCGACGGCTCGATGTACCAAAGAAAATGGTAGAAATTGAGGTGCTTCTTTTTGAAAAAAGAACCAACGATAGAGATAAGTTTGGCCTCCATAAGTTAGATCTTGGTAACCCTTACATCTATGAAAATGTTGCTGAACTTGCTTGGGAAGCTTGTCCTGGCATTCTCAACTTCTTATTTAGACAGCCTGGCAGTTGTTGTTCCCCTTCTTTAGATCTTCTATACACCTTTTTGATTTCGCAAAAAGATATTGAGATCAACACATCGACCACTGCATTGACGCTGAATCAAACCCCTGTACATTTGGCTGTTGTGGATGAGATTTCAATCAGCACAGGGATTTTTGAAGTGCCTCAAGCCGGTGGCGGAGTTGCTTTGAAAGACTCCTTCACACGTGAGCAATATGGTGTTGTTTTAGATATCATCCCGACGATCAATCCAGGGACTGGTGAAGATGATGATAGTGCCATGATCACGTTGGAGACATCTGTTAGTTTTGACACTATTCATCCTATATTCCATGAGTTGAATCACAACCGTCCCGACATCACGAGAAGAAAAATTGAGAGTCAAGCTGTTGTTGCAGATGGAGAGAGTGTGATCTTGGGTGGATTGAGAAAAAAACAAGACACTACACAAGTAGAAAAACTTCCCTTTTTAGGTGAGATTCCTTGCATTGGTAAGATTTTCAGCTTCACAAGCCAAGAAGAATCGACCACAGAGATGTTCATTGTGATCACTCCAAAAATTGTTCGCGACCCTCTCTATGAGTTAGAGTGGATCAAGCATGAGGAGATGTGCCGTCGTCCTGGCGACTTGCCAGACTATCTTTGCAGACTTAATGAAGCTCGCACCCGTGAACGAAATTCTCTTTTCAAAGGGACGATCGACATGATTGCAGGCTATCCTCTTTCAAGGTGCTATGCGCCGGGTTGGCAGCGTGATGGCAACGATTTTTGATCAAGTTCGTGGAACACTCGAAAATGTCTTTTCTGAGGCAAAAAAAAGGGTTTTATGGCGAAAGCAAATCGAAGAACCTTTAGAAGAATCGCCCGCCTTTTTTCTGCCAAGCTCTGACTTAAAAACTTTAAGTACTGAGTTTGAAATTCCCTATATCGCAACTCCTCCACTCGGTCTTTTATCGAAAGATCGTGTGAAACAGATTCCCTATTCTTTTGTAAAACGGCATGAAATTTTTCCCTTTCAAGAAGAAGATGGGACAGTTTCTGTTGCCATTTCAGATCCCTACATCCGAGAGCCTTTAGATGAATTGGAGTGGATGCTAAAAGCAAAAATTGCCCCTTATCTTTGTGTAAGAGACGAGATTTTGCAAGCTATCCATACTACTTATGAAAGGGGAGATCGTGCTGCATCGGAACTTTTAGCAAAGCTTGGCGTTGAAGGTGTCGATAAAGACGAAGAGGCAATCGAAGTTTACGATCTTCTCGATGGTGAAAGAGAAGGCGCACCGATCATCAAGCTGCTCAACTTGATTTTGATGGAGGCGATTAGCCAAGGGGCGTCCGATATCCATTTTGAGCCCGGAGAAGAGGGATTAAGGGTCCGTTATCGGATCGATGGCGTTTTGCACAATCGGCACGCACCTTCAACTGATTATCAAAGCCAATTAATCACAAGAATCAAGGTGATGGCAAAGCTCGATATTGCAGAGCACCGTTTACCTTTGGATGGAAGAATCAAACTCCGAATGGGTCGTCGCGAAGTCGATTTTCGTGTGAGTACTCTTCCTGTTGCAGGTGGAGAACGGGTCGTCTTGAGGATTTTGGATCGAGGAAATGTCTCTTATGGCCTTGATCAAATGGGAATGGATGCAAATTTATTGCGTATTTTTCGTGCCCTATTAGCCATGCCTGAGGGAATTTTATTAGTTACAGGCCCAACAGGCTCTGGTAAGACGACAACGCTTTATAGCGCCTTACAAGAGCGTTGTGATGAGGCAACCAATATCATGACAATCGAAGATCCTGTCGAATATCAGCTTCCAGGCATTGCACAGATTGCAGTTCACCACAAAATCAACCTCGATTTTGCAACAGGTTTAAGGCATATTCTCCGTCAAGATCCAGATGTAATCATGGTGGGAGAAATCCGCGATTTAGAGACAGCGGAAATTGCTATCCAAGCTGCATTGACTGGCCATTTGGTATTAAGCACACTTCACACCAATGATGCCCCTTCGGCAATCACTCGCCTTGTCGATATGGGAATTGAGCCCTACCTTCTCTCTTCTTCTATCGTTGGTATTTTGGCTCAACGTCTTGTTAGAAGAATTTGTCCTCATTGCAAAGAGTCTTATATTCCTACAGAAAAAGAGTGTGAATCGATTGGACTTACCTACACTTCTTCTCAACCTTTTTATAAGGGGAAAGGATGTTCTTCCTGCTTTCAATCAGGATACAAAGGACGTCACGCTATTTTTGAGCTTCTAAAAGTTGATTACCCTATTCAAAAGCAGATTGTCAAAAGCCCAGATGGAATTGAGTTGAAAAAAGTGGCTCTAGATGGTGGCATGGAGACCCTTTTAGATTCTGGCAGACAACTTGTGATGGATGGTGTCACAACTGTTGAAGAGATCTTGAGGGCTACTCGTGGTGTTGTCACATGAGTCAGTTCGTTTATATTGCGGTCGATAAGCTTGGTGCTAAGCGAAAAGGTGCCCTCGAAGCGAATACTCTACAAGAGGCCAAAGAGAGAATACGTTCTCAAGGATGGACTCTTTTAGAAATTTCTTTGAAGGGATTTAAAGGAAATAAACTTTCTACTGAAGAACTGCTCCCTTTTACATTACAAATGGGAGAGTTGCTTTCTGCAGGGTTGCCTCTTTATGAAGCGCTGCAATCGATGAAACAGGAAAGGACTGCTTCAAAAAGCCTTCCTATCATTGAAACATTGATCGATGAGATCAAAAAAGGGAATTCTTTATCGCAAGCTTTATCAAAATTTCCGGAAACATTTGATGCCCGCTATCGCTCTTTAGTGGCCTCTGGTGAAGCTGTCGGAGCTCTTGATAAAGTTTTTGTTAGAATACGTGAACTTCTAGAAAAAGAGCTCAAAATAAAACAAGAACTGGTCTCTGCATTGACCTATCCGATGATTTTGACTGTTTTTTCAGTGATTGTTGTGGCTGTTTTGCTTTTATTTGTTGTCCCTTCTGTTGAAGATATGTTTGAAGGGCGCCCTCCACAGGGACTTACTGCCTTTGTATTTGGAACAAGCCATCTTTTAAGAGATCATCCTTTTGTCCTTATCTCTTCATTTGTTGGGCTAGGAAGTGGCCTCTGGATCTGGAGAAAAAAGCTAAAGCCCTATCTTTTTGCAGCACCAGTTGTTGGAACACTGTTAACACGTGGAGCATTGGGTCGATTTTGTCGAACATTAGGAACTCTTTTAGGTGGAGGATTACCACTCACAGAGGCATTGGATCTTTCAGTTTCTGTGCTGAATCATCCAAGATTAGAAGAGGTGATATCAAAATCGAGGGAGAAAATTTTTGAAGGGCGGCGCCTATCTCATGAATGGAGACGCTCTGGTTTTTTCCCCTCTTTGATTTTGCAGCTTGTGGCTATGGGAGAAGAGACCGGTAACTTAGGGGGTGCTTTCTTAAAAGGGGCCGATCTTTTAGATCGAGAAGTAGAAAAACGATCGCAACAGCTTTTATCGATGTTACAACCTGTTATACTGATTCTGCTCGGTGGAGTGATTGGACTTGTGATGATTTCTATTCTCCTACCGATGAGTGAAATGACCCAACTTCAACCCTGATAAAGCTATGAAAAATAAGAAAAAACGTTCCGTAACTTTGATTGAGATGATGATTGTGATGTTTTTAATCGCAATGATCATTGGTGTAGTTGCCTATAACTACAGTGGAAGCCTCGATGAGGGAAGAGCTTTTAAAACTAAAGCTGCCATCGATAAAATTGAAACGATTCTCCATTTAGCAGATGCAGAAGGGGGCAATGATGTTGTGAGTAAGTGGGAAACATATGTGAACAGTTCTCCTCTTGTTCAAAAAGGGAGTGATCTAACAAAAGATGGCTGGGGAGAAAAATTCCAAGTCGATAAAAGTGAAGATCAGATCGTCGTCTCTTCCAGTCGGTTAAATAAATATGTCCAAGATCATCCAGGGTCGATGTTCAAAGCAAGAAAGTAGAGGATTTTTGAAAAAAAAATCTCCCTTCACCCTTGTCGAGATGATGCTTGTATTGCTTCTTTTACTCGTCGTGGGTGGAGCTGTAGCGATCAATTTTCAAGGTTCGATCGAACAGGCTCGTCTAAAAGGGGATGTGAGAGGGATTGAAACAATTTTCAAAAGTGTAGATGAAGCTCTTGTTGTTGGTTTTGATCCCTATCTTATTTTTGAGAAAAAAGAAAATGGTCTTCGGCTGATCTATCAAGAGGCTATGGGTCGATTCAAAAAAAAGATCTTCGAATTCCCTTCTATTCAAAAAGTAACTTACAAAGAATTAGAACCTGATATCCTCTTTTTTTGTTCAAAAGGGACACACTATCCTTCAGGGACCTTTTTCTTTACGGGTAAAGCTGGAACGATGAAATTGGAGCTGAAACCGTTCACAGAAAAGCTGAATGCAGAAGAGAGCAACTATCCAGAATGGATACGTGAAATATGCAAGAAAAAAGAAAAAAAGCCGCAGTCAAAAAACGGGGATATTTCCTCTTAGAAGTCCTTATTGCCATGGCTCTTTTTGCTTTGGCCGTTGTCCCTCTTTTAAGCATGACCTGGTCGATATTAGGTGGCGAGGTGAATGGAAAAAAACAGTTCTTAAAAGAATTGGAGGTCAAACATCACGCTATTTCTACTCTTGAAGCTGTTTATACCGGTGCCTATTCTTACAAAACTTTAGAGCAGGGAGTTTTTTTAGACCATTTTAACGGCCATATGCAAATTATCGATGATATGATTGTTCTAACGTATGTCTTAGGAACAAATAAGATTAGAGAGTTTTCTATCCCAGCGCCTACAACGAAAAAAAATCCTCAATTATGATGTTTAGAATATGAATTCGTTTAGATCAAAGCACCCTTTTTTACCCTACGCCCTTCAAGAAATTGATGATGAGGATAGATGGGCTGTCCAAGAGGCTTTAAAAGGGGATTTAATCACCCGTGGACCAAATGTAGAGCTTTTTGAGACGACCTTTGCAAAAGAGGTCGATGCTCCATTTGCTGTCGCTTTTTCTAGCGGTTCGACAGCACTTTGGGCTGCGGCTCTTGCACTGCGTGTGAATGCTTATGATAGGTTGGTGACAACTCCTAACACTTTTGTCTCTAGTGCAGGCTCTTTCACTCGAGAAGGCACTAAACTTGTTTTAGCTGATATCGATAAGGTGACAGGTAATTTGAACTTAGAAAAATCTTTAGAAGCTCTCCATTGGGAAAGGACTCAAGGGCGTCAGATTTTTCTTCCGGTCCACTTTGCAGGACTTCCTGTCGATGTAAAAGAGTTTGACAATCTACTTGATGACACCAACACCTTCATGATTGAAGATGCAGCTCATGCAATCGGTTCTTGCTATCCCGATGGGAAAAAAGTTGGATGTTGTCATGTATCTGAAATGACCATTTTTAGTTTCCATCCGGCAAAAACCATCACGACAGGGGAAGGGGGATTAGTCACAACTTATTCTAAAGAGCTTTATGAGCGTTTAAGAGAAGTCCGCAACAATGGCATGGAAAGAACAAACAGCCTCTACCCTGGCTACTATACTGCCCACGAATTGACCTCTAACTTGCATATGAATGAAATGCAGGCAGCGCTTGGTTTAAGCCAACTTAAAAAGCTTCCCCGTTTTGCTGCTAAAAGGATCAAACTCCTCAAGCTGTATCACGAGCTTTTAAAAGATGTCTCCTATGTAAAGCCGCTTGAAACATCGGAGTGGACGGTGCCACATTTGGCTGTTATTTTGATTGATTTCGAAAGAGTTAAAAAGACTCGAGAAGAGGTGATGCAGAAACTGCATGGGAAAGGAATCGGGGCACAAGTGCACTATCCGCCGCTTTATCACCACAAAGATTATCTTCATCTCCATCCTCTAGAAGAGGAAGAAAAGTATTTTGCAGAAGCTTTAACTCTTCCGCTTTTTACACAGTTGGAAGAAGAAGATATCGCCTATGTTGTCTCTACGTTGAAAGAAATTTTGGTTTCTTGAAACAAGGTAGAAAAACAACAGAATAGGCAAGATAAGTGTTACCCAGTTTGAATAGTTAATTAGGTAAAAGCAAATAAGAAAATAACAGGATGAGCAGGATAGGCAGGATAAGCGTTGCCAGCTCTAAAAGTTTTTTCGTGAACCTGAAAAATTGAAACGTAAAGACATGAAGACAAGAAAAAAGTGCTGCCTAGCTTTAAACAGTTGATTAGGAAAACCTGATAACACAAAGAGTTTGGTTTCCGTTTAAAATTTATTAAAAAATAGAAGGAATTTTATGCCGGCCCTTTCAGGCCTCCTTCTTAACCCAGGCTTCTAGCCTTTTTTTATTTTTGATTTTACCTCGCAAGCAAGGCAACGCTTATCCTGCCTATCCTGCTCATCCTG
>Ga0153956_1001336_pt1 | contig 22115 bp, 17 predicted proteins | sample TSFL040MetaG_FD_104704 | JGI IMG/M metagenome (GOLD analysis project Ga0153956, IMG submission 104704) | Attine ant fungus gardens microbial communities from Florida, USA - TSFL040 MetaG | ecosystem: Host-associated > Fungi > Mycelium > Unclassified | place: USA: Florida, Wekiwa Springs... | reverse complement strand
TCCCGACCGCACGCCTGGCAATGAAGGACAAGCCTCTTCGGTATTCGCGCTGGCTGGTGGAAAGCCAACAGAGACCAAAAAAGCCCGCTCCGTCGTTGCTTTAAGTCGCGTCCCTCGTTGAGAGCGAGGTGCGCCGGTTCGCCTCCGGCTGTCAGTCACGGTTGCAAGAGAAGAAGCCACCTTCAACGGCACCCCTTGAGAGAGATGCTGGCCACTCAGCCTTGCGGCTAACCGGCCCTCGGTCCTTCATCCCCTTGGCGGCTGTCCGGCCTCTTGTCCGGATACCTACCGACTGACACACGACCACAGGCACGTGCGAAATTGGGCAGGGGTCAAATATGAGTTTTGACTCTGGTACGCAAGGACTTTTTGAGCCGTGCGATAGATTTTTACAGGATGCTCACGCGATGTGACCGCGAAGACGCAAAACCGCCGTCGAACATGAATGGATGTTAAAACTGCTTAACCAAATCACACTGTCGCCGCAGTTCGGCGGCGCTTCGGTGGCTCAGGCGCGCCGGGTGAACGGCTCGACCTGCCGCGCGCCACGCACGAAGCCTACCATGATCGCCGCGCCGATCGCGAACAGGATGACCTGCAGGATGTGCGCGCCGGTGTCTTCGAGACCGAACAGGATCGCCAGCGCCCAGCCACCCGCGAAAGCCGCGCCGAACACCTCGGCGCCGATTAGGATCGCGGCACTCAGCACGGTGATGACGCTCGGCCAGGCAATGGTCTTGGCTCCGGCTTCGGTTTTTTCGGCGCTCATGAAGATATCTTTCCGTTTGCGGCCGCAATGTCTGCGAAATCGGCGGCGCAATCAAGCGCTCTGGGCCTAAAAAACACCCCGCGCGATGCTATATGTTCCAGGCAGAAATCGCTGAAAACAGGGCTCCCATGACCAAATTGTCCGCCTCATCGTCCGTTGCCCCCCGAACTCCGGCCGGCGGCGGCAACCCGCTGCTGGAGGCCTGGCGGACGCCGTTCGAAACCCCGCCCTTCGCGGAAATCCAGCCGGAGCACTTTCCCCCGGCCTATACGGCGGCCTTCGCGGAGCACGATGCCGAGATCGCCGCGATCAAGGCGAGCACAGACGAGCCGACCTTCGAGAACACCGTGGCGGCGCTGGAGCGCTCCGGGCGGCTGCTGACCCGCATCAATGCTGTGTTCAATGATCTGGTCGGAGCCAATTCGACGCCGGAACTACTCAAGATCGAGAGCGAGATCGCGCTGGGGGAAGCGCGGCACTGGAATCCGATCATGATGGACGCCCGGATCTACGCGCGGCTGGCGAAGTTGCGCGAGAATGCCGCCGCGCTGAAACTGACGCCGGAGCAGGCGCGGCTGCTGGAGCGGACCTATCTTGGCTTCCACCGCGCGGGCGCGGGCCTGAGCGAGGCCGCCAAGGCCCGGATGGCGGTCATCAACGAGCAACTGGCCCATCTCGCCACCACCTTCAGCCACAATCTCCTCGGCGACGAACAGGACTGGTTCCTCGAACTCGGCGACAAGGATCTCGATGGTCTGTCGGAGAGCTTCGTGGCGGCGGCGCGGGCAGCGGCCGACGAGCGCGGCATGCCCGGCAAGGCGGTGGTGACGCTGTCGCGTTCCTCGGTCGAGCCGTTCCTGCAATCCTCGACCCGGCGCGACCTGCGCGAGAAGGCCTACAAGGCGTTCACCGCGCGCGGCGACAACGCCAACAGCCACGACAACAACGCCACCATTCTGGACATTCTCAGGCTGCGCGAGGAGCGCGCGGGGCTGCTCGGGGCTCCGAGCTTCGCGGCCTACAGCCTCGAGGATTCGATGGCGAAGACCCCCGAGAATGTCCGCGACCTTCTGGAGCGGGTGTGGAAACCGGCGCGCGCGCAGGCACTGAAGGACCGCGACGCTCTACAGGAGTTGATTGCCGAGGAGGGCGGCAATTTCAAGCTGGCCGCCTGGGACTGGCGTTATTACGCCGAGAAGCTGCGCCAGCGTCGTGCCAATTTCGACGATGCCGCGATCAAGCCCTATCTGGCGCTCGACAACATGATCGATGCTGCTTTCGATGTGGCGCACCGCCTGTTCGGCCTTTCCTTCAATGAGCGCAAGGACGTGCCGGTATGGCACCCCGACGTGCGGGTATGGGAAGTGAAGGATTCCGCAGGCCATCACAAGGCGCTGTTCTATGGCGACTATTTCGCGCGGCCTTCGAAGCGCTCCGGCGCATGGATGACCTCATTGCGCGATCAGGAACGGCTCGACGGCGATGTGTATCCGGTGATCCTCAACATCATGAATTTCTCGCGCGGTGCGGAGAACCAGCCATGCCTGTTGTCGCCCGACGATGCCCGCACGCTGTTTCACGAGTTCGGCCATGCGCTGCACGGCATGCTGTCGAATGTGACCTATCCGTCGCTGTCGGGCACCAGCGTGTTCACCGATTTCGTCGAGCTGCCCTCGCAATTGTACGAGCACTGGCAGGAGCAGCCACAGGTCCTACAGACCTTCGCCCGCCACTACCAGACCAACGAGCCACTGCCGGAAGACCTGTTGAAGCGCTTCCTTGCTGCGCGCAAGTTCAACCAGGGCTTCGCCACGGTGGAATTCGTTTCGTCCGCGCTGCTTGATCTCGAATTTCACACCCAGCCCGCGTCTTCGATCACCAATGTCCATGCGTTCGAGAAGCGCGAGCTTGAAAAAATCGGGATGCCCGCGGAGATCGCGATGCGCCACCGGCCGCAGCAGTTTGGGCACATTTTCTCCGGCGATCACTATGCGGCGGGCTATTACAGCTACATGTGGTCCGAAGTGATGGATGCCGATGCGTTCGGCGCCTTCGAGGAAGCGGGCGACATTTTCGATCCGAAGGTCGCCAAGCGATTGCACGACGACATCTACTCGTCGGGCGGCTCGCGCGACCCGGAAGAGGCTTACATCGCTTTTCGCGGCCGCAAGCCGGAGCCGGATGCGCTGCTGCGCGGGCGTGGCCTGCTCGACGAATCCGAGGCTGCGTGATGCGACCCGGCAGTATTGCCGCCAACCATGTGACGTGCTTTTGATGCTGCGTCTCTTCCGGAAAGTCTGATGTCGATCCCCGAAACCGTGTCTCCCGAACCCGTCCCTGCCGGTCGTGTCGGCGTGCTGCTTGTCAATCTCGGCACGCCCGACACCGCCGATGCGCGGGGTCTTCGAATCTATCTGAAGGAATTCCTGTCCGACCCGCGCGTGATCGAGAATCAGGGCCTGCTCTGGAAACTGGTGCTCAACGGCATCATCCTGCGCGTGCGCCCCGCCAGGAAGGCGAAGGACTACCTCAAGATATGGAATAACGAGCGCAACGAATCCCCGCTCAAGACCATCACCCGCGCGCAGTCCGACAAGCTTGCCGCCGCGATCTCGGATCACGATCATGTCGAAGTCGATTGGGCGATGCGTTATGGCCATCCCTCGATCCGATCCGGACTCGATGGGTTGATGGTCAGGGGCTGCGACCGGATTCTGGTGGTGCCTCTGTATCCGCAATATTCCGCCGCGACCACGGCAACCGTGTTCGACAGGGTGGCCGAGGTGTTGCTCGGCATGCGTGCGCAGCCGACCGTGCGGTTCACGCCGCCTTATTACGAGGACGCTGCCTATATCGAAGCGCTGGCGAACTCGATCGAGGCGCAGCTTGCGACGCTCTCGTTCAAGCCGGAGGTGATCGTCGCCTCGTTCCACGGCATGCCGCAGAAATATGTCGATAACGGCGATCCCTACCAGGCGCAGTGCGTCGCCACGGTGGATGCGTTGCGCAAGCGCCTCAACCTCGACGACAAGGAACTGATCCTGACCTTCCAGTCGCGCTTCGGCTACGATCCGTGGCTGCAGCCCTACACCGACAAGACCATGGAACGGCTGGCGAAAGAGGGCGTCAAACGGATCGCCGTCATCACGCCGGGCTTCTCGGCGGATTGCCTGGAAACGCTGGAGGAAATCGCGCAGGAGAACGCCGAGATTTTCCGCCACGCCGGTGGCGAGCAGTTTTCCTTCATTCCGTGCCTGAACGACAGCAATGGCGGCATGGATGTGATCCGGCAATTGGTGTTGCGCGAATTGCAGGGCTGGATTTAGCCGTCTTCTATTCTTTCGCCCCTGACCGAACCGGTCACCCTGCCGCAAAGACTATGTGATAGGCTGCATGCGATCATATCCTGTTCTGCCATGGGACGTGTCACATGCCTGGCTTTGGAGGGACGATGTCCGGATTCGATATTTTCGCTGTCGTGTTGTTGCTCGTGGTGGTGGTCACGCTGTTCGCGGGCGTGAAGACCGTCAATCAGGGATACGACTGGACTGTGGAGCGTTTCGGCAAATACACCCGGACGCTCGAGCCGGGGCTCAACATCATCGTTCCGTATTTCGACCGCATCGGCCGCAAGGTGAACATGATGGAGCAGGTGATCGACATTCCCGAGCAGGAGGTCATCACCAAGGACAACGCCACCGTCACGGTGGACGGCGTCGCGTTCTTTCAGGTGTTCGATGCCGCCAAGGCGAGCTATGAGGTCGCCAACCTCAATCAGGCCATCATCACGCTGACCATGACCAACATCCGTTCGGTGATGGGCGCGATGGATCTCGATCAGGTGCTGTCGCATCGTGACGAGATCAACGAACGGCTGTTGCGCGTGGTTGACGCTGCGGTCTCGCCCTGGGGGCTGAAGGTCAATCGCATCGAGATCAAGGACATCGTGCCGCCTGCCGATCTCGTCGAGGCGATGGGACGGCAAATGAAGGCCGAGCGGGTCAAGCGCGCCGACATTCTGCAGGCCGAAGGTCAGCGCCAGTCCGAAATTCTGCGCGCGGAGGGCGCCAAGCAGGCGCAGATTTTGCAGGCCGAGGGGCGCCGCGAGGCGGCGTTCCGCGACGCCGAAGGACGTGAGCGCGCGGCGGAGGCCGAGGCCAAGGCGACGCAGATGGTGAGCGAAGCCATCGCCAAGGGCGATGTCGCCTCGCTGAACTACTTCATCGCCGACAAGTACATCAAGGCGTTCGGCCAGTTCGCGGAATCCTCCAACCAGAAGGTGATCATGCTGCCGATGGAGGCAACCAGCATGCTGGGTTCGCTCGCGGGCATCGGCGAGATCGCCAAAGCGACATTCGGCGAGAGCGCGGCATCGGCCGCCGCGAAACGCTCAAGCGTACCGAACACCGGCACGACACCGCCGGTCAAGCCGTTCGGTTGAGGGATTTGCGATGCTCGATACCTTTGTTGCACTTGGGAAATGGAATTGGCTCATTCTCGGCATCCTGCTGATGGGCGTCGAGGCCCTTGTGCCGGGCGTTTTCATGTTCTGGTTGGGCCTTGCCGCCTTGATCCTCGGCGTCCTGTCGTTCGGCGTCACGATCTCATGGCAGATGCAGCTTGTCGGCTTTGCGCTGCTCGCGATCTCGATGGTGCCGATGTGGCGCCATTTTGCCGCGCGTGCCTCGGAAGGCGCCGACAACCATCTCCTCAATCGCCGGACACAGCAATTGGTCGGTCAGGTGGCAACGCTCGAAACCCCGATTGTCGATGGTTTCGGGACGATCAGGCTTGGCGATACAGTCTGGCGTGTCGAGGGTCCGTCGCTCGAAGCCGGGACGAAAGTGAAGATCGAAAGCGCCGATGGTGCGCAGTTGCGCGTCGGCCCGGCGTAAACGTCAGGCCACGCCCGCGCGCAGCAGATCGTGCAGGTGCAGGATGCCGACCGGCGTCTTGCCGCTGGTGACGATCAGCGCGGTGATCTTCGAGGCGTTGAGGATTTCCAGAGCCTCGCTGGCGAGCATGTCGGCGCTGATGGTTTTCGGATTGGCGGTCATCACCTCATCGACCGTCGCGGTCATCAAATCGGCCCGCATATGACGGCGCAAATCGCCGTCGGTGACGATGCCTGCAATCTCGCCGCGTCCGTCGATGATGGCGACGCAGCCAAAACCCTTCGAGGTCATCTCGAACAGCGCCTCCGACATCGGCGTGCCGAGCGGCTTCACCGGTACGAACTCTTGCTTGTGCATCAGGTCACGGACGAATTTCAGCATCGCGCCGAGCTTGCCTGACGGATGCAGCACGCTGAAATCGGTTGCGGAGAAGCCACGGCTTTCCAACAGCGCGACCGCGAGCGCGTCACCGAGCGCAAGCTGCATCAGGGCGGAGGTGGTCGGCGCCAGATTGTTCGGGCAGGCCTCGCGCGCCTTCGGCAGCGCCAGCACCACGTCGGCGGCGGCGCCGAGGGTGGACTCGCTGTCCGAGGTGAGGGCGATCAACTGGATGCGGAAGCGGCGGGAATAATTGATAAGGCTGCGCAGCTCGGCGGTCTCGCCGGACCATGACAGCGCGATGATCACATCGTCCGGCGTGATCATGCCGAGATCGCCGTGGCTCGCCTCCGCCGCGTGGACGAAGAAGGCCGGTGTGCCGGTCGAGGCCATGGTCGCGGCGATCTTGCGGCCGATATGCCCGGACTTGCCGAGGCCGGTGACGATGACGCGGCCCTTGGCATTGCGGATCAGGTCGGTGGCGGCCGCGAACGGCGCGCCGAGGCCGTTCTGTAGCATGGCGATGAGCGCCGCGAGGCCCTCCCTTTCCGCCGCCAGCGTGCGCAGCGCGGATTCGATGGCGGGAGAAAGAGACGACGCCGAAACTGCAGCGGTCTGCGGTGTGGAAGAAGCCATGCACGATGTCCGAAAGGGCAGGCGTCGATGTTCGCCTGCTGCGCATTTTCTTTAGCACGCTCAATCATATCCGGCGATCCGGAACAGCGTCTCTTCAACGGCTCATTAACCATACTTGTTTTAACTCTGTTAACGGCGTGCCCGGCCGGGCCGCTGCGCTTATTGTGCTGTAAGTTGTTGCATTTGTTGCGTTTTCGGTTTTGTCGGAAAGGTCTGAAGATGCCCTTTGGGCATGGGGTCAGGGAGTTTCGCGCCAGAAAATGGCGAGGCCACCGCGCACGCGCATCGTGCGTGGCGTCGGCGTGCGTTCTGCTGGGCACCACAGTGCTGTCCGGGCCCTGCTTCGCGCAGGCGCTGACATCCTCGATGCTCGCCCCCTCGATCGGCGGGTTCGCGCCGGAGCAGGATTCGCCGCTGCGGCCGGTCAATGGCGGTGACCCGGCGGCGGGCGCGCCGGTCCTCTATGGCACTTTGCCCGCATCTGGCGCGGCCGGCACCGGCTACGATTCGCAAAATCGCAGGCGCATGACGAAGCCCTATCCGGGCGCACCGAAGCCGAAATTCGTCGGACCCGGCAATCCGCCGAATCCGCCATTGCAGGCACCGCGCGTGACGCCGCCGGTGTCTCCCGCATTCGCCGGCACCGCCGAAGGCGCGCCGCCGCGCCGCCGGCTGAAGGTTGACGATGACCCGTTTGGCCAGGTCGGCAATTATGTCGGCGGCTTTCTGGTGAAGGAAGCCGTCGAAGTCTCGGGCGGCTACGACAGCAACCCCGGCCGCTTCTCGCAGCCGAAGGGGGCCGCGATTTACCGGGTCGCACCCGAATTGCAGGCGACGTCGGACTGGTCGCGCCATGCGCTGAACCTCGACCTGCGCGGCTCGTTCACCGGCTACGGTTCGGAATTTCCCGGTCAGACCGGGTCGCCGGTCAACCTCGATCGTCCCGAGGCCGACGGCAAGCTTTCCGGCCGCATCGACGTGACGCGCGATACCCGGATCGTGTCCGGCGTGCGGCTGCGCGTGGGGACCGACAATCCGGGATCGCCGGATGTGCAGGTGGGCCTGTCGAAATATCCGGTCTATGCCGATTTCGGCGGCACCGCAGGGATCGAGCAGGACTTCAACCGCCTGCAGTTGCAGGTCAACGGCAATGTCGATCGCACCGTCTATCAATATTCCAAGCTGACCGACGGCAGAACCTCGAGTAACGACGACCGCAACTTCAACCAGTACGGCGCGCAGGCGCGGCTCAGTTACGACTGGATGCCCGGCGTCAAGCCGTTCGCGGAGGTCGAGAGCGACACCCGCGTGCACGACCTGCAGGTCGATCGCAACGGCTATCAGCGCAATTCCAACGGCGGCTATGTCAAGGCGGGCACGAGCTTCGAGTTCTCCCGGCTGCTGACCGGCGAAGTCGCCGCGGGCTATTCCTGGCGCAACTATCAGGACCCGCGCCTGAAACGGCTCGATGGCCTGCTCACCAGCGCCTCGCTGGTGTGGACCGCGTCGGGCCTGACCAAGGTGCGGTTCGACGCCACGTCGTCGATCAACGAGACGACGATCGAGGGCGTCTCCGGTTCGCTGGCACGCGACTACAGCGTTCAGGTCGATCACGCGTTCCGCCGCTGGCTGATCGGCACGGCGAAGCTCGGCTATGGCACCACGGACTATCGGGGCTTCCGTCAGGACAAGCGTTATTACGCGGAAGCCGATCTGGTCTACAATCTCACCCGCACCTTTGCGCTCAAGGGCACCGTGCGCCGTGATTGGCTGAAGAGCGATGAGCGGAGCGCCAATTCGGCGGAAACGGTGGTGATGCTCGGCGTTCGCGTGCAGCGATGACGCCTCATGCCCCGCGATCGCCGGATGCTGGCGACGGAAGTCACCTGACCGCTCCCGCATCCGCTGCTACACTCGCGGGATGAATGCCGCCGCTCGATTCCTGAAACGTCTTTGCTGCTGCGTGGCGCTTGCCGCGTCGCCGGTCGCGAGCCATGCCGGTAAGTTGTCGCCCGCGGAGACGTGCCTTGCGGTGAACGAGGGATTGTCGCTCGGCGCGGCGCTGCCGCGCACCGCGGAGGCCATCCGGCAGCATCACCCGCTGAAGATCGTCGCCATCGGCTCGTCCTCCACGGTGGGCCTGTGGATGGTGCGCAAGGAGAAAACCTATCCCGGCGTGATGCGCGGCGAGCTGCTGCGGCTCGATCCTGCGATGCGGATCGAGATCGTGAATTCCGGGCGCAACGGCGACACCATTCCCGGCAACATCGCGCGGTTCGATCGCGAAGTGTTCGCCCACCGGCCGGACCTCGTGATCTGGCAGATCGGCGGCAACGATGTCACCTGGGGCAAAAGCGGCGAGAGCCTCGCGCACAAGATCGCCGAAGGCATCGACCTGCTGCGCGCGCAGGGCGCCGACGTGATCCTGATGGATCAGCAATACACGCCGGTCATCCTCGCCACGCGCTATGCCAAGATGCAGGATGCGATCGCCGCCGCCGCGCGCGACCATCAGGTGGCGTATCTGCCGCGCTTCGACATGCTTCATAAAACCGTCGAGGCGGGCGTGTCGATCGTCAGCCTGTCGGCGTTCGACGGCCTGCACATGTCGGGCGAGGCTTACGACTGCACCGGCCGCTTGCTCGCGCGCGCGATCATGGCGGCGGTGAAGTAACGTCCGTCCGTTCTGACCTGACCTGTTCTGGGAGGCGCTGGCCGCGCTTGTCAAAGCGGGCCGGGTGAGACAACATCGGCGCAAGTGGGACTGCATGAACGGCGGTATCGCGGGCTTGCGCGCCGCCAGCGTCTGTTATGGAGGTTCCAGTGACCTGTCATCCAAGCTCCACTTTTCGTTCTCTCATTGCAATGTCGGCCGTGGCGACCGTGGCGTTCTCATGGGCGGTCGCGCCCGCGCGGGCCGAAGTCTCCGAAGTCGCGATCTCGAAAGGCTACGGCATTCTCTATCTGCCGCTGATCGTGATGGAAGATCAGAAACTGCTGGAAAAGCAGGCGGAGAAAGCCGGTTTCGGCAAGGTGGCCGTGAAATGGCGGGTGCTCGACGGCGGCAATGTCATCAACGATGCGATGATGGCGGGTGCGCTCGACTTCGCGGGCTCCGACGCGCCGGCGTTCGTGGCGCTGTGGTCGAAGGCGCGGGGTCTTCCGAAAAGCGAGGTGATTGGCATCAGCGCCCTGAGCGCGACGTCGCTGTATCTGAATTCGAACGATCCGCGGATCAAGGGGCTCGCCGATTTCAGGAGCGGCGACAAGATCGCGCTGCCGGGCATCAAGACCTCGCTGTCGGCGGTGGTGCTGCAGATGATGGCGGCGAAACAGTTCGGCATCGACAAATACGCCACGCTCGATCCGCTCACCGTCGGCCTGCCGCATCCGGAAGGACTGATTGCGCTGACCTCCGGCCGCTCGGAGGTGAACGCGCATTTCACCTCGCCGCCGTTCTCCTATCTCGAGCTCAAGGACCCGAAGGTGCACAAGGTCGCGAGTTCGGTGGATTACATCGGCAACATCACGCTCGACGTGGTGTACGCGTCGAAGAAGTTCGTCGATGCCAACCCGAAGACCACCGGGGCGATGCTGGCGGCGCTCGACGAGGCCGATGTCTTTATCAAGGCTCACCGCGACGAGGCGGCGGATATTTTCGTGCATTCCTCCAAGACCAAGGTGTCGAAGGAGGACGCTCTGGCCATTCTCGGCGATCCCGACACAAGGTTCTCGACCACGCCGAACCAGGTCAAGAACTTCGCCGACTTCATGAAGGCCGCCGGCGTCATCAAGGTTGCGCCGGAGACATGGTCCGACATGTTCATCCCGCAGCTTGGCGGCCGCGATGGCAGTTAAGAGAGTGAGAGCGGAACTCTCTGTTGTCATGGCTGGGCATAGCATAGCCCGTCGAAGACGGGCGTGACGCCCTTTTGCGAAGACGGGCGTGAACGCCCTTATGTCCCGGCCATCCACGTTTTTGCTTGGACAGACTTTTAGACGTGGATCACCGGGCATAGGCGAGCGGAAGCGACGCCGTTCTCCAAACGGCTAAGCCCGGTGATGACGACACGTTTTTAGCGAACGCCCAACGCCACAGTCAGATTCAATTGTCAAACAGCACGCGCGTGGCGCTTGCGCCATTCGCGCCAGACATAGCCCACGCGCAATCCGCTCATCGCGCCAAAGCGCATGAGTTTTGCGAACTCCCCGCGCCACATGAAAAGGCGAGGGGAGATGGAGCGCCGCAAGGCGCAACATCGTAGTCGTCGCGCTCCGCACGGCCTTGCGAGGGCCGTGGCCTCGAAGCGCGCACCGCCTTGCGGCGCTCCATCGACGTTGCGGGCCAGTGCGGAAACTTCACCCGCAACGCGCGGACATGCACATGGCGGCGAACCGCCGAATGCCATCCGCTGCGGCGTTCTTTAAGACCGAGGATCCGCGCAGTGCGGAAGCGGGATGGGAGGTTGCCCTCATGGCCGGTGTGACCCGGCCGCCATCCGGCACGCTTTGGCGCGCCGTTTATCCGCTCCGCCCACGCCGCAAGCGGCATCTCCTCGTAATGGGAGCGGGCGGGTCGACCTCAGCCTCCCGGGTGGCCGTGTGCGTCACGAGCCGCGCGGGCGCCGCGCTTCACTCCGCTTTCAAGAACGCCTTCCGGAAAGCGCCCCTCACGAATGAAGCAATAGGAATATAATCATATTGCAAAAAGAAGTCAAGTTTTGAATATTTCAATTGTCATTGAAATGTCATTTGTCGCTTCTCTGATATTTCAATAGAAGTGGAAATATGAAAAAGCGCGATATTCTCGCGGCGTTGGCCGCCCTGGCACAGGAAAACCGTCTCGATGCCTATCGTCTGCTGGTGCAGGCCGGGCCACAGGGCGTTCCCGCCGGTGAGGTTGCTGCGACGCTGGGGCTGCCGCCGAATACGCTGACATTCCATTTCGACCGCCTGCGCGAAGCGGGGCTGGTGAGCGTCCGGCGAGAGGGGCGTTCGATGATCTATGCGGCGCAATTCGACCGGATGAACGGCCTGATCGATTATCTCACCGAGAATTGCTGCGGCGGAACGCAAAGCTGCGTGCCCGAACGGGCAGCGGCAAAATCGGTCTGCCGCTGATGTCCTTTGACCTGCGGCGCAAACTGGTTGCGGAAGCGCTCGGCACGGCGGCGCTGGTCGCAGCCGTCGTGGGCTCCGGGATCATGGCGGAAGCCTTGACGCCGGATCGCGCGCTGGCATTGTTGTGCAACACACTTCCGACCGGTGCGATCCTTGTCGCGATGATTGCGGTTCTCGGCCCGGTGTCGGGCGCGCATTTCAATCCGGTCGTGTCACTGGTGCTGGCGCTGAAAGGCGAGATGAAATCGTCTCACGCCGTTCTTTACGCCGTCTCGCAGATCGCAGGCGCTCTCGCGGGTGTCGTGCTGGCACATCTGATGTTCGCTTTGCCGCCGCTGGGCGAATCTCTCAAGGTGCGCACCGGCGGCGGACAGTGGCTGGCGGAAACGGTCGCGACGTTCGGTCTGGTCAGCGTCATTCTGGCAGGCACGCGCTTCCGGCAATCCGCGTTGCCGTGGCTGGTCGGCCTTTACATCACGGCGGCTTACTGGTTCACGGCTTCGACGTCGTTCGCCAATCCGGCGGTGGTGATTGCGCGCAGTCTGACCAATACGTTTTCAGGCATCCGTCCGGTGGACGCGCCCGCCTTTATCGTGGCCGAACTGACCGGCGCGCTTGCAGGCCTGATGCTGATGAACTGGTTGCTGGCAACGGCTCCCGCCACGGAGCGTTGCGAGCCGGAGGCCGCCTCATGACGATTACGATTTATCACAACCCCGATTGTGGAACGTCGCGCAATACGCTGGCGATGATCCGCCAGAGCGGCGATGAGCCCCGCATCATCGAGTATCTCAAGACGCCGCCGGATCGTGAGACGCTGCGTGATCTGATCGCGGCGATGGGCCTGCCCGTGCGCGAGGTGATGCGGCAGAAGGGAACGCCTTATGCGGATCTCGGGCTGGATGATCCCGCCCTTTCGGACGACGCCTTGATCGATGCGATGTTGAAGCATCCTATTCTGATCAACAGGCCAATCGTGGTGACCGGTAAAGGCGTGCGGCTTTGCCGGCCATCCGAGCTTGTTCTGGAGATTTTGCCCAATCCGGATATTGGACGTTTCGTGAAGGAAGACGGCGAGGTGGTGGATCGCCGGGCGTAACGATGCGCCCGGCGCTCCCCCTCACACATACTTCTTCATCTCGCTCAGCAGATCGCCGCGCAATTCCTCGCGGTCCATTGCATAGGCGATGTTGGCGGCCAAAAAGCCTGACTTCGAGCCGCAATCGTAGCTCTTGCCCTTGAACTTGAAGCCGTAGAACGGCTGCTTCCCCGCGAGTGCCAGCATCGCGTCGGTGAGCTGGATTTCGCCGCCCGCGCCGCGCTCCTGCGTCTCCAGGATGTTGAAGATTTCCGGCTGCAAAATATAGCGCCCGGTGATCGAGAGGTTGGAGGGCGCGACCTCCTTTTTCGGCTTCTCGACCATGCCGTTCAGTTCGAACAGATCGCCCTTCGACTTGCCGACGCCGACCACGCCGTACATGTGGACGTGCTCCATCGGCACTTCTTCCACCGCGATGATGTTGGCGCTGGAAGCGCCCGCCTCGTTGGCGGCGTCGATCATCTGCTTCAGGCCGCTGGGCTTGTTCTTCACCAGCACGTCCGGCAGCAGCACCGCGAACGGCTCGTTGCCGACGATGTCGCGCGCGCACCACACCGCATGGCCGAGGCCGAGCGGCGCCTGCTGGCGCGTGAACGAGGTGGTGCCCGCTTCCGGCTGGTCGCGCTCGAGGATCGCAAGCTCCTTCTTCTTCTCGCGGCTCTCCAGCGTGTCTTCCAACTCATAGGGGCGGTCGAAGTGGTCCTCGATCACGCCCTTGTTGCGGCCGGTGACGAACACGAGATGTTCGATGCCCGCTTCCAGCGCCTCGTCCACCACATGCTGGATCAGCGGGCGGTCCACCACGGTCAGCATTTCCTTCGGCATCGCCTTGGTGGCGGGCAGAAAACGGGTGCCAAGACCGGCGACGGGAAATACGGCTTTGCGGATTTTCATGTGGGCTCTTCGGACTCTTTGGGTTGGACACGATGAAAAGGCGGCAGGCACGAGGATTTGCACCCGCCGGGAACCGGCGATCCGCCTCACTATCCTGTTTGCAGCCGATAACAAAGGCAGCAAATGGGCAATCGCAGAACATGGTTTCGCGCGGGCGCGCGCGGGTTCATGACGCAGGCGCCACCGAAACATCATGAAAATGGCCCTATGTTAAGGGTGTGGAAACCGTATCCGGGCCTGATAGAGGGACGGGCGGGAAGGAATTTCATGGCAGTGCCGGTGACAATGATGCGCGGTTTGGCGGGTGGTCTGGCGTTGGGTGCGCTGGCGCTGCCTCTGTCCGCCTGCATGACTGAGCAGGCGTTGAGCCCGCGCGCCGAACTGACCGGCTCGATCCCGCGATCAGCGCCACAGCCCTCATCCCCGGTGCGCCGCACGGCGTCGTCGAAGCAGTGGAGCGGCGAGGACGGCGCCTCCGGCTCGCCGGAGATGACCGCGTCCGCGATCCGCGAAGCCGCCGCCAATTTCAAATCCTGCGTCGCGGGTATGTGGCCCGAGGCCGCGCGCCGTGGCGTCAGCCAGGCCAATTTCCAGCGATTCACCGCGAATCTCGAGCCCGATCTGAAGATCATGGACTTCATGGATTCGCAGCCCGAATTCACCAAGGCGGTGTGGGACTATCTCGACGTGCTGGTGACGGATGCGCGTATCAACCGCGGCCGCGAGATTCTGGCGCAGTACAAGGCGCAGTTCGACGCGGTGGAGCGCGCCTATGGCGTCGATCGCTATATCATCGCCTCGATCTGGGGCGTGGAATCGAACTACTCGACGCAGGGCGGCGACCGCAGCGTGCTCAATTCCACTGCGACGCTGGCCTGCATCGGCCGCCGCCAGACATTCTTCCGGGGCGAGTTTCTCGCCGCGCTCGAAATCCTCAATCGCGGAGATCTGACGCCGGACGAAATGGTCGGCTCGTGGGCGGGCGCGTTCGGGCCGACGCAGTTCATGCCGACGGTGTACAAGCGCTTCGCGGTCGATTTCGACGGCGACGGACGGCGCGATGCCGTGAAGAACGTCGCCGACCTGATCGCCTCCACCGCCAACAAGCTCAAGACCGACGGCTGGCAGGCCGGGCAGGGCTGGGGCTACGAGGTGTCGGTGCCGCAGGGCTTCGACTACATGATGGCCGACCGCTCGAAGTCGCTGACGATCGCGCAGTGGGAGCGCATGGGCGTGCGCCGCGCGGGCGGCCAGCTGTTTCCGCGCCCGGGCGATCATGCTTTCCTGTTGATGCCTGCGGGCGCGCAGGGGCCGGGCTTCCTGATGCTGCAGAATTTCCGCGCCATCCTGCGCTACAACCCGGCGGAGTCCTACGCGCTCGCCATCGGCCATTTCGCCGACCGTCTGCGCGGCGGCGGGCCGTTCGTGCAGGGCTGGCCGCGCTCGGAACGGGTGCTCAGCCGCGCCGAACGGCTGGAGTTGCAGCAATTGCTGGCGCGGCGGGGCTTCTATCAGGGCGAGCCGGACGGCCAGTTGGGCAGCGCGACCCGCAAGGCGCTGCGCTCCTACCAGGCCTCGGTCGGCACGCCCGCGGACGGCTTTGCCTCCTCCGACAGCCTTGAGCGGCTGCGGACGCGCTGAAGCGAATATCGCGGGGACTTGCCCCTTTTCGGGCCGGATTCAGCTAGTATAAAGGCGTTCCCATCGGAGCCCGGCTGACAGACGCGATGCGACATTGGTGGCGATACATCCGGCGCGAAAGCGCGATGCTTGCGATGGTTGCCATCGCGGGCGCGCTGGCGTTCGGCATGGCGCAGCCGGCCTCGGCGCAATTGTTCGATTTCGGCTTCGGCCAGCGCCGGCCTCCGCCGCCTCCGCCGCCGCGCGGTGGCGGCGGGTTCTTCCCGTCCTTCCGTGACGGCTTCTTCGGCAACCGCCCGCCCGCGCCCGAGCCGCAGCAGCCGCGCGTCGATTATTCGCATCCGCCCGCGCCGGAAAAACGCGAGACCGCTCCGGATCAGACCGTGCTGGTGCTCGGCGACGCGATGGCCGACTGGCTGGCTTACGGCCTTGAGGATGCGCTGGCCGAAACCCCGGAGCTTGGCGTCGTCCGCAAGGCCAAGACCGTCTCCGGCCTGATCCGCTATCAGCCCAAGGGCGAGCCGTCGGACTGGGCGCAGGCCGCCAAGGACATTCTTGCCAACGAGCACCCGGATGTGATCGTGGTGATGCTCGGCCTGCACGACCGCATGTCGATTCACGAGAATGACAGGAAGAAGGGCAAAAAGGGCGCGAAGGCCAAACCCGAGGGGACGGATTCGAGCAAGCCCGACGTGAACAAGCCGGACGAGGCTGCGCAGTCCGCGCCAAGCGAGGACGAGGAGGACGCCGCGCCCCCGGAAAAGACCGCGCCCGCCGCCAACGGCATCGCCAATTTCCGCGACCCGCGCTGGGTCGAACTCTATAACCGCAAGATCGATGAACTGATCGGCGTCCTGAAGGCGAAGGGCGTGCCGGTGCTGTGGGTCGGCCTGCCTGCGGTGCGCGGCACCAAATCGACCTCCGACATGCTGTTCCTCGACGCGCTCTATCGCGACGCCGCCGGCAAGGCGGGCATCACCTATGTCGATGTCTGGGACGGCTTCGTCGATGACGGCGGCCGCTATATCCTGCAGGGTCCGGACTTCGAAGGCCAGATGCGTCGCCTGCGCTCTTACGACGGCGTCTATTTCACCAAGGCTGGTGCGCGCAAGCTCGCCCATTACACCGAGCGCGAAATCCGCCGCGTGCTGGCCGCGCGCTCCGCGCCGCTGTCGCTGCCGAATTCACCCCCCGACAATAGCGTGACGATGAAGCCGGGCGAGACAGGGCCGCGCCCGATGGTCGGGCCGGTGGTGCCGCTGGTGGCGTCGTCGATCCGCAGCGATCAATTGCTCGGCGGCGCGGGGTCGCGGCCCGCCGCGGTCGATGCGCTGGCGGCGCGCACGCTGGTGAAGGGCGAGCCGTTGAACGCGCCCGCGGGGCGGGCTGACGATTTCAGCTGGCCGCATCGCGAGATCGGCAAGCTCGAAGCGCCGCCGACGCCCGCGGGCAAGGACAATGTCGCCACGCTGGAGGGCGAAAAGCCGGCCGCGCCGAAGCCGAAGCGGCATGCCCCGCAGGCCAGTTCGAGCAACGGCTTCATCGATCCCAACCGGATGGTGCCGCCGCGCCCGCGCACCATCACGCCGTCGGCCGCAAGCTCGGGATTCTTTTTCTTCCGGTAGAGTGTTCGCTTTTGACTCGGGCGACGTTTGAGCCTCACCTCTCTCCACTAGGGAGAAGTGAAGACAGGGGCATGTTTCTTTTTAAGCGAAGTCTGGTTCCTCGCGTGTTGTCTCGTCCTGATCGCTTGACAATCAGAATGGCCCATCATTACCGTGCCCATCGTATGACACGCGCGAGAGGTCGTCATGACATCGAGTTCGCCGACTTGCGAAGTGGCGTTGTTCATAGAGAACATCCACAATGATCATGAGGTCTGGTACCCGATTTACCGGCTTCGTGAGGCAGGCGCGAAAGTCACGGTCATCGGCCCGGAGCGGAAGGCCTACACATCCAAGCTCGGTCAGGTTCTGTCCGCGGATATTGCGGCGAGAGATGCGGTGGCAACCCTTTACGATGCGCTGGTTATCCCAGGAGGATACGCGCCGGACATGATGCGTCTCTGTCCGGAGATGATCGCTCTCACCGCGACGCATCACCAGCACGGCAAACCGATCGCAGCCATCTGTCACGGAAGCTGGCTGCTGGCGTCCGCTAACATCATCCGCGGCAGGCGTGTGACGGGGGCGCCGTCCATCAAGGACGATCTTGTCAATGCCGGTGGCCGGTTTGAGGACGCCGAGGTGGTCGAGGATGGACATGTCATCACGTCGCGGAAGCCTGACGATCTGCCGGCCTTCATGCGATCGCTGCTGTCCATGTTGGCGAAGTCACACAGGATTATCGCGCCAGCAGCTTGAATGATGCTTGCGGCATACCGCGCGCAATACGATCGTCGCCCCGCGCACCCGCCGGATCATCCGCGTCGTCGAGTAACTGAGGAGCAAAACAAAACCCGCCATGTTCGCACGGCGGGGTTTTGTTATTTGGCTCAGTCTGTGTCATTGCTGGATAGATAGCCTGTCGAAGGCGGATGTGAACGCCTTTATGGCCCGGTAATCCATCTTTTTGGTAAGATGGATGCGCGGATCAAGTCCGCGCATGACGATCTTCGTGAACTCAGCGTGGCAGCGTGGTCGAACCCATCAGATGCTGGTCGATCGAGGCCGCGCACTGGCGGCCTTCGCGGATCGCCCACACGACGAGCGACTGGCCGCGCCGCATGTCGCCCGAGGTGAACACCTTCGCGACCGACGTTTTGTAGTCGTTGGTCGAGGCGCGGACGTTGCCGCGCGGGTCGAGCTCGACGCCGAGCGACTTGAGCAGGCCCTCGTGCACCGGATGCACGAAGCCCATCGCCAGCAGCACGAGGTCGGCGGGCAGGTCGAATTCGGTGCCGGGCACCGGCTGAAACTTGGCGTCGACATGCACGCAGTGCAGCTTCGTCACCTTGCCGTTCTCGCCGGAAAATTTCTGCGACATCACCGCGTAGTCGCGCGCAGCACCTTCGGCCTGGCTCGACGAGATGCGCAGCTTCAGTGGCCAGTACGGCCAGGTCAGCGCCTTGTTCTCATGTGCGGGCGGCTCGGGCAGGATTTCGAGTTGTGTGACGGACTTCGCGCCCTGACGGATCGAGGTGCCGATACAGTCCGAGCCGGTGTCGCCACCGCCAATGACGATGACGTTCTTGCCGGTGGCGAGAATTTCATTCACGCCGTCGAGCGGCTCCTGGCCGACGCGGCGGTTCTGCTGCGGCAGGAAATCCATCGCATAATGGATGCCGGACAGGTCGCGGCCGGGGACCGACAAATCGCGCGGAGCTTCCGCGCCGCCGGTGAGCGCCACGGCGTCGTAGCTCTTGAGCAATTCCTTCGGATCGATCGCGCCCGGCGACGTGCCGCCGACTGCCTTGCCATAGTGAAACACCACGCCTTCGCCTTCCATCTGCTTGATGCGGCGGTCGATGGTGTTCTTCTCCATCTTGAAGTCGGGAATGCCGTAGCGAAGAAGGCCGCCAGCCTTGGCGTGCTTTTCGTAGACATGAACCTCGTGGCCGACGCGAGCGAGCTGCTGTGCGCAGGCGAGGCCAGCGGGACCCGAGCCGATCACGGCGATCTTCTTGCCGGTCTTCTCAGTTGCGACTTCCGGCGGTAGCCAGCCGTTTTCCCAGGCACGATCGACGATCGCGCATTCGATGCTCTTGATGGTGACCGGGCTGTCGATCAGGTTCAGCGTGCAGGACGCCTCGCACGGCGCGGGGCAGATGCGGCCGGTGAACTCGGGGAAGTTGTTGGTCGAATGCAGGTTGCGCGAGGCCTCTTCCCAGTTGCCCTTGTAAACGAGGTCGTTCCAGTCCGGGATCTGGTTGTTGACCGGGCAGCCGGGCGTGCCGGGCGCGACCGAGCCGGTGCCGTGGCAATAGGGCACGCCGCAGCTCATGCAGCGCGCGGCCTGATCGCGCAGTTCGTTCTCCGACAGCGGAATGACGAACTCGTCAAAGTTCTTCACGCGCTCGGCGACCGGCTCATAGCTGCGGTCGTGACGCTCGATTTCGAGAAATCCGGTGATCTTACCCATGGTAACCTGACGCCCCAATCCATTCAGTCATTCCGGGATGCGCCAACGGCGCAGATTCGGAATCTTGATCCTGTGTTTGCGAGATTTCGGATCGGCCGCTGCGCGACCGTCCGGAATGACGCGCTGAACCTCATGCACCGATCGCGATGGGGCGTTCGGCTTCCCGCTTCGCCTTCATCTCGCGCAGCGCGCGGCGGTATTCCACCGGCATCACCTTGCGGAATTTCGGCAGATACGTCTTCCAGTTCGCCAGAATCTCGGCGGCGCGCCTCGATCCAGCGAATTTGGCGTGGCGTTCGATCAGCACGCGCAGCCGCTTGATGTCGGCGTCGAGCAGGTCCTCGAACACATCGACGCGGCCGTGCGCTTCGAGATCCTCGTGCATATGGTACTCGCCCTCGGCGATCATTTCCTCGGAGAGCACCGGCTCAAGCTCGACCATCGCCATGTTGCAGCGCTTGGCAAAGGTGTTGTCCTCGTCGAGCACATAGGCGATGCCGCCGGACATGCCTGCCGCGAAGTTGCGGCCGGTGCTGCCCAGCACGACGACGATGCCGCCGGTCATGTATTCGCAGCCGTGGTCGCCCACGCCCTCGACCACCGCGACCGCGCCGGAATTGCGCACGGCGAAACGCTCGCCCGCGACGCCGCGCAGATAAGCCTCGCCCTGAATCGCGCCGTACAGCACAGTGTTGCCGACGATGATCGATTCTTCCGGCACGATGGCGGAGGCTTGCGGCGGGCGCACGATGATGCGGCCGCCCGACAGGCCCTTGCCGACATAGTCGTTGCCTTCGCCTTCGAGATCGAAGGTGATGCCGTGGGACAGCCACGCGCCGAACGCCTGACCGGCGGTGCCCTTGAGATGGACGTGCACGGTGTCGTGCGGCAGGCCGGCATGGCCGTAGCGCTTGGCCACTTCGCCCGCGAGCATCGCGCCCGCGCTGCGGTCGGTGTTGTGGATCTTGGCCTCGATCTTCACCGGCGCGCCGCGATCAAGAGCCGCCTGCGCGTTCTTGATGAGCGTGCGGTCCAGCACCGCATCGAGGTGATGGTCCTGCGGCTCGTTGTGATAGATCACCTGGCCCGGCTCTTCCTTCTGCTTGTAGAACAGCTTGGAGAAGTCGAGGCCCTTGGCCTTCCAGTGCGCGACCAAGCGGGTCTGGTCCAGCATCTGGCTCTGGCCCACCATCTCGTTGAAGGTGCGATAGCCCAACGCGGCCATCATCTCGCGCACTTCCTCGGCGACGAAGAAGAAGTAGTTGATGACGTGCTCGGGCTGGCCGGTGAAGCGCTTGCGCAGCACCGGGTCCTGCGTCGCGACGCCGACCGGGCAGGTGTTGAGGTGGCACTTGCGCATCATGATGCAGCCCGCCGCGATCAGCGGCGCGGTGGCGAAGCCGAACTCGTCCGCGCCGAGCAGCGCGCCGATCACGACGTCGCGGCCGGTGCGGAAACCGCCATCGACCTGCACGGCGATGCGCGAACGCAGCCGTTCACGCACCAGCGTCTGGTGGGTCTCGGCGATGCCGACTTCCCACGGCGAGCCCGCATGCTTGATCGAGGTCAGCGGCGAAGCGCCGGTGCCGCCTTCGAAGCCGGAGATGGTCACGTGGTCGGCGCGCGCTTTGGCGACGCCCGCCGCGACCGTGCCGACGCCGATTTCGGAGACGAGCTTCACCGACACCTGACCCGCCGGGTTGACGTTCTTTAGGTCGTAGATGAGCTGCGCGAGGTCTTCGATCGAGTAGATGTCGTGATGCGGCGGCGGCGAGATCAGGCCGACGCCCGGCGTCGAGTGGCGCACTTTGGCGATGGTGGCATCGACCTTGTGGCCGGGCAACTGGCCGCCTTCGCCGGGCTTCGCGCCCTGCGCCATCTTGATCTGCATCATGTCGGAGTTGACGAGATATTCCGTCGTCACGCCGAAGCGGCCGGAGGCGACCTGCTTGATTGCCGAGCGCATCGAGTCGCCGTTCGGCATCGGCTTGAAGCGGTCGGATTCCTCGCCGCCTTCGCCGGTGTTCGACTTGCCGCCGATCCGGTTCATCGCGATCGCGAGCGTGGTGTGCGCTTCGCGCGAGATCGAGCCGTACGACATCGCGCCGGTGGCGAAGCGCTTGACGATCTCCTTGGCCGGTTCGACTTCATCGAGCGGGACGGGCTTGCGCCTGTCGTCCTCGGCCGACTTGATGCGGAACAGGCCGCGCAGCGTCAGCAGCTTCTCGGACTGCTCGTTGACCTGCTTGGCGAAGGCGCGATAGCGCTCCTGCGAGTTGCCGCGCACCGCATGCTGCAGCGTCGCGACGGTGTCCGCGGTCCAGGCATGGTCTTCGCCGCGGGTGCGCAGCGCGTATTCGCCGCCGAAGTCGAGTGCGTTCTGGTAGATCTGCTCGTCGCCGAACGCCATGGTGTGGCGGCGCACGGTTTCCTCGGCGATTTCGTTCAGCCCCACGCCCTCGATGCGGGTGTGAGTGCCGGTGAAGTACTTGGCGATGAAATCGCTCTTCAGCCCGATGGCGTCGAAAATCTGCGCGCCGCAATAGGACTGATAGGTCGAGATGCCCATCTTCGACATGACCTTTAAAAGGCCCTTGCCGAT
>Ga0153956_1001335_pt1 | contig 22138 bp, 22 predicted proteins | sample TSFL040MetaG_FD_104704 | JGI IMG/M metagenome (GOLD analysis project Ga0153956, IMG submission 104704) | Attine ant fungus gardens microbial communities from Florida, USA - TSFL040 MetaG | ecosystem: Host-associated > Fungi > Mycelium > Unclassified | place: USA: Florida, Wekiwa Springs... | reverse complement strand
TTGCCGCACTGACAGCCTCCGCCGATGCGGCTGTCAGCGTCCTGAATGGAACTCTCGCACACAGCTGCTTCGAGGCCGCGGAGTTCGGCAGCGATGGATCGACCGAAGATGTGAGACTCTGTTCGCGGGCGTTGGAAGAGACCGCGCTCAGCTCTCATGACCGGGCGGCGACTCTGATCAATCTGGGAATCGTGCGCGGGCGCAACAACGATCCGGAAGGCGCTCTGGACAGCTACAACAAGGGTCTGGATATCGATCCGTCTCTTGGCGAGGGCTATGTGGATCGCGGCGCGGTCCTGATCCTTCTCAAAAGATACAAAGACGCTGTTGCGGACATCACCAAGGGCCTCGAACTGAACGCCAACAGGCCCGAGATCGCTTATTACGATCGCGCGATCGCGAACGAAGCGCTCGGCAACATCCGCGACGCCTATATCGACTACAAGAAGGCGGTGGAGATCCGTCCCGATTTCGCACTGGCTACGGAGCAACTCTCGCGGTTCAAAGTCGTGCGCAAGCGCACCAACGGAGCCTGACGCAAATCTGATATGCGTTTATCGAAGAGCGCGGTGGGAATGTTCCCGCCGCGCTTTTTTCTTTGCAAAAGAAAGTTGTTTCACGGTTTGCGACCCGTCCCGCGGGCGACAGTTTGATACAATTTCTGAGGCTTACTCATCTTTTGTCCGGCGCCTCGCAGACGCACTGTGTCGATGGAAATTGGCTGCCCGGTGCAAGCGCTTACGGACATCAGACCCGTCGCCCGCCGGCCCCTTCGAATCGTAACCGTGCCCGCATCGGCGCTCCACATGGGCAAGGTTGCGCGGGCGCCAAGCCAGCACCTGGACCCCGAAACATGGTGCTGGCTTGGCCCCCACTTTCCACCAGCAACAGGTCCCTCAAACATGCACATCTTTCCCGCATTTGCGGTTCGCTGTGATCATCACATTTGTGACCATTGCAACCAGCCCCCCAGGGCCGCCCGTAGTACAATTTCGCACTAGTGATTCCGCCCGCGCGAGCAGGCAAAATTCAGCGACTAACAAAAGGGTTAGCCTTGCGGACGCCACAATCGGATATACATCTGCGTCCCGGGGCGACCTTGTATTCAGCAATCCACTGGCTATGAAGTCGGCCAAGACGGCCGGTCCGGCCGTGCATTCAAGCGAGTAGATTTCCATGAAGAATGTTTTGCTCTCGTCCTCCGCCATCGTGCTCGCCCTGGCTCTTGCCGGGTGCGCCACGCCGGTGCCGCAGCAACTGACCGCCGCGAATGTGCCGTCCAACTTCTCCGCGCCGATCACCGCGGACGCCCCGATCTGGCCGAAAGCGGATTGGTGGAAAGGATTTCAGAGCGACGAGCTGAACAGCCTGGTCGACGAAGCCCAGCGCGACAATCTCGATCTCGCCGTCGCCGCCGCGCAGGTCATGGAAGCGAAAGCGAATGCAGAGATCGCCGGCTCGGTGCTGTGGCCGCAGATCGGTATTTCCGGCGATGCGGAACGCTCCAAGAGCGGTGTGAATACCAGCGGCATCGGCATACCGGGCCTCGGAAAAAGCACGAACAACAATTTCAGCCTCACCGGCAATGCAAGCTGGGCGCTCGATATCTGGGGCAAAGGCCAGGCCGGGCTGCGTTCGGCGGACGAAGCGGTGAAGTCATCGCGCTTCGCCAAGGAAGCGGTGGCGCTCACGGTGATTTCCAGCACCGGCTCGACCTATTTCAATGTTCTCGCGCTCCGCGAACGTGTCGCCATTGCGCAATCCAACATCGATGCCGCCAAGCGCGTGCTTTCGATCACGCAAGCCAAGGTGACGAACGGCGTGTCGTCGCGCCTCGATCTGGCGCAGCAACAGGCGCAGGTCTCCGGTCAGGAAGCGCAAATTCCGCCGTTGCGCGAAGCCGAGCGCGAAGCCCGCTACGCGCTGGCGATCCTTCTCGGAAAGCTTCCCGAAGGTTTCGACGTTCAGGGCCAGAATCTGGACAAGATCGTCGCCCCGGCCGTGCGCCCCGGCTTGCCGTCGGAACTCCTGCGCCGCCGTCCGGACGTCGCAGAAGCCGAAGCCAATCTCGCCGCCGCACATGCCAATGTGGATGCCGCGCGCGCCGCGTTCTTCCCGGCGATCGGCTTGACCGGATCGGGCGGCTTCGCGAGTGCCGCGATCGGTAGCGTGATTCAGGGCTCCAATTTCGGCTGGAGCATCGGTGCCTCCTTGCTGCAGACGATTTTCGACGGCGGCAATCTGACGGGACAATACCGCGTCAGCAAAGCGCAGCAGCTCCAACTCGTCGCCACCTATCGCAAGACGGTTCTGAGTGCGTTCCAGGATGTCGAAACATCGCTCGGACAAGTCGCGAGCCTGACGCAACAGGAAAAGCTGCTGACGGATGAAGTCAACGCAGCCTCCGAAGCCTTCCGCATTTCGGAAATCCAATACCGCGAAGGCGTGACCGATCTGCTTACCGTGCTGACGGCGCAGCAGACGCTGTTCAACGCGCAGGATCAGCTTGTCCAGATCAAGCTGGCCCGCATTCAGGCTGACGTCGGCCTCTATCGCGCGCTTGGCGGCGGCTGGTCCGAAGCGGATGAACTGGCGACGCAGGCCATGCCGACGGCCACCGCGCCGGTCATGCCATCGGCAGAACCGGGCCCGCAGACGGTTCCCGCCGCAGGCATCCCGACAACGCCGGGACCCAGCCAGATTCCGGACGAGCCGCTCCCGCAGCAGCAGCAAAACCGCAGACCGCACGGCTGATCTTCAGCGATGCCCCAGCACGGGGTGCGGTTTGTAATGCTCTGACAAAGCTTTCAGCTCAGCATCATCGAGCTTGAGCTTTGTCGCAGCGACCGCATCTCCCAGATGGTGCGGTTTCGATGCGCCCACGATCGGCGCGGTGACACCCGGTTGCTGCATAAGCCACGCAAGCGCCACCTGCGCATTGGGAACGCCGCGCTTCTGTGCGATCTCCGTCACGCGATCCACCACGTCGAAATCGCTGTCCTGATAATACATCTGGTGCGCGAAATCGTCGGACTGGGCGCGCGCCGTTTCGCCCTTGTCCTGGCGACGCCGGTTGCCCGCCAGAAAGCCACGCGCCAATGGGCTCCACGGAATGACGCCGATGCCCTGATCGCGGCAAAGCGGCATCATCTCACGCTCTTCCTCGCGATAGACCAGATTGTAGTGGTTCTGCATGGAGACGAAGCGCGTCTTGCCCATCGAATCCGCGAGCGACAGATATTTCGCGAATTGCCAAGCATACATCGAAGACGCGCCGACATAACGCGCTTTGCCGGCCTTCACCACGTCGTGCAGCGCTTCAATCGTCTCTTCCATCGGCGTGTGCGGATCGAAGCGGTGAATCTGATAGAGATCCACATAGTCGTGCCCCAACCGGCGCAGCGAATTGTCGATCGCGTGCATGATATGTTTGCGGGAAAGCCCGCCTTCGTTCGGGGATTTTCCCATCGGCATGAAGACCTTCGTCGCGAGTACATACGCCTCGCGGCTGCCGGCGTATTTCTTCAAAGCGCGGCCCGTGACTTCCTCGCTGACGCCCATGGAATAGACGTCCGCTGTGTCGAAGAAATTGATGCCGGCTTCCACCGCCTCACGGAAGAAGGGTTGGGATTCCTCTTCGCCCAAAATCCAGCCGCGCCATTTGTTGGAGCCATAGGTCATGCAGCCGAGGCAGAGTTTGGAAACTCTCAGACCTGTCTTACCGAGATTGACGAGTTCCATGCGCCGTTCCTCCATATCGCTGCGAACAAGCATAGGGCGGAGGATGGAGGCTGAGCGAGTCTAAAACCCAAACCACTTTGCGATAAGGGCTATGCCCCAATGGCGGAACCGCAAGGGTGCATAATTGACGGACAGCGAAATGCAATCTTCTCCCGCATCCGCGACCGGACGATGCAAAAGATCCGGTGTGGCGGTTTGCCAATCGCCGCGCGCATAGCAGCCCGTTTCATCGGTGTAACCGCCGCTTAGGCACAACGTATATTCATCCGCCCGATGCGTGTGAAAGCCGACGCCTTCGCCCGGCGTGGAGCGGATCAGCCGGACATTTGCCCTCTTCCGCCGAAATATCTGTTTGAAGAATGTGCCGCCGCCGGCATTTGTCCAGCGGATGGACGCAAAGTCGTCGCCGATATAGGCGCGAAGGGGTTCCGGTATGCTGGAAGACTTTGACGATACCGGAATCGCATCTTCGTCGCTCGCGTCGAGACGTGCCAGCACCTTGGAGAGCGCATCGCGGGACAGCGGCGCACCGGGTTCATCTTCGAGAAGCGCGCCACCGAGAGACTCCGCAAGCGCAACGTCCTTGCGGCATATCGAGCAAAGCGTCAGGTGCGTGGCCAGCGCGAGCGATATCGCCTCATCGGTGGTGCCCGCCGCATAGTCCAGCAGCAACTCTTCCGGTGGATGACGGGTGGGGATCATGCACCACCGTCCAGCGCCGTCCTGATATGAGCGATGGCCAGCCGAAGCCGCGACTTCACCGTGCCCAGAGGCAAGCCAAGTTCTTTTGCGATCGCGCTGTGCGGCTTTTCGGCGAAGAAAGACATGCGCACCACTTGCGCCTGATCTGCTGAAAGCTTCGTCAACGCGCTGCGCACACGGGCGTCGTCGTGGCTTTTCAGCATCCGGGTATCCGGCGGCGCTTCGTTCTCCGGGACCAATGCCGGATCGTTCGGGTCAAACTCGGGGCGGCGCTCGCGGCGGATCGCGTCTATCCGCAAATTGCGGGCGATGGTGAAAATCCATGTCGCCGCCGATGCCTTGGCCGGATCGAACAGTTCGGCCTTTCGCCAGATGGTCAGCATCGCTTCCTGCGCGAGATCGTCCGCCAGCGCATCGCTTGCGCCGAGGCGGAGCAGATAGCTTTTCACCCGTGGCGCGAAGTGAAGAAAAATGACTTCAAAGGCCGCGCGATCCCGCTGCGCGCCCACCGTTGCCAGGAGCGCGGTCATATCGACCGGCAATCCAGACTGCGTATCGTTCATTCGGGCGGGTTGAAAAACATGACGGTCCACACCCGCCCAGGTCTTTTGACAAGACAGCAGGACGAAGCGGGAAGACGCAAAAGACAGGACATGCGCCATCATAGCCAGTTTTACGAAAATCGCTTGGCACTGGATCACACCAAATGCACGACCCGCAGCACAGCGGCGCATCATCGGTGCGCAAATGCTGCACCGCGTCGCGTATCAAAGCATTGCGACATTTCACGGAAAGCTCAGACACTTAGAGCCGGGATTTCATCCAGATCGCGGCGCTCGTCTGCAAAGTTCCATCAACTTCGGTTGAAGCGCGCTTCGCCGCATGCTCACATTGGGCCAGTCGATCATTGCTGGATGGAGCGGATATGATGGACAAGCCCAGACATCAGGTGGCGAAGACAGCCAGCCTCATACGCCCGCCTCTCTGGGGCAACATGATGGCCCGCGCGGTAAGCGACATCGCCGAAGGCGAAGTGGTGCTGCGTTTCACCAATGGCGCCGAGCGCACCATCAGGGCCGCGCAGCATGGCGCCAAGGCAGTTCTGGAGATTGCCCGCGCCCGCAGCTTCCGCCGCTTGTTGCTCGGCGGTGAGATCGGTTTGGCGGAATCCTATCTCGACGGCGACTGGTCCAGCCCCGATCTGGCATCGGTGTTCGAATTCGGCGCGCGCAACATGAACAAGCTGGCAGACACGCTCACCGGCATCGCGCCGCTGGAATGGGCGCGCATGGTGACTCACAAGCTGCGCGGCAACACGCGCAAGGGTAGCCGCAAGAACATCGCGGCGCATTACGATCTGGGCAACGCCTTCTATTCGCAATGGCTGGATCCGACGATGACCTATTCTTCGGCGGTGTTCGACAGCCCGGACCAGAAGCTGGAAGACGCGCAACGCAACAAATGGCGCAAGCTGGCGGACATGCTGGACCTGCGCGAAGGCCTGCACATTCTGGAGATCGGCTGTGGCTGGGGCGGTTTCGCGATGTTCGCGGCGCGCGAATATGGCTGCAAGGTCACCGGGATCACGCTTTCAACCGAACAGCTTGCCTTCGCGAAGAAGGCGGCGGAGGAAGCACAGCTATCGCATCTGCTGGATTTCCAGCTCATCGATTATCGCGATGTGCAGGGCAGCTATGACCGCATCGTCTCCATCGAGATGTTCGAAGCGGTGGGCGAAGAACATTGGCCGGCTTACTTCAAAACCGTGCGCGATCGCCTGAAGCCGGGTGGCGTTGCGGCGTTGCAGGTCATCACGATCGAAGACGAGCGCTTCGACGTTTATCGCCGCCAGGCCGATTTCATCCAGCTCTACATCTTTCCGGGCGGCATGCTGCCCTCGCCGTCCGCGCTGAAAGATGCGGTGACCAAGCAAGGCCTCGGCTTTGAGACCGCGCGGACCTTCGGCCTTTCCTATGCCGAAACGCTGCGGCGCTGGCGCGAAGTGTTCGACGCACGCTGGGAGACGATCCAGCCGTTAGGCTTTGACGAGCGTTTCAAGCGCATGTGGGACTACTACCTCGCCTCTTGCGAGGGAAGTTTCCGCGCCGGAAACATCGATGTGGGTCAATTCCGCCTGACGCGCGCGTGACATTGCGCGGGCGGGGCATGCGCGCCACACTGGCGCCATGCCGCAATTTGCTTTCGATCCCTACGATCTTCCGCCCGAAGCCGAAGCGCTTCGCGGCGAAGTGCGCGCCTTCCTGAAAGACCAGCTCAAGGACATGCCGTCGAAGAAACGCGCCTTGTCGTGGAGCGGCTATGGACAGGAATTCTCCCGCGCGCTGGGCGCGAAGGGATGGATCGGCATGACATGGCCCAAACAATATGGCGGCCATGAGCGCTCTTATGCCGAGCGCTATGTGGTGCTGGAAGAATTGCTCGCAGCCGGGGCGCCGGTGAGTTCGCATTGGGTCGCGGACCGGCAGAGCGGACCGCTCATGCTGCGCTTCGGCACGGAAGAACAGCGCCAGAAATTCCTGCCACGTATCGCCAAGGGCGAGCTTTGCTTCTGCATCGGCATGAGCGAGCCAAATTCGGGCAGCGATCTGGCGTCGGTGCGAACACGGGCGCGCGAAGCGGATGGCGGCTGGCGTGTGAACGGGCAGAAGATCTGGACGTCCGGCGCGCATCACGCGGACTACATGATCGCTTTGGTGCGCACCAGCGATGGCGAGACGCGCCACACCGGCCTCACGCAGATGGTCATCGACGTGAAGAACAGCCCCGGCCTCACGGTGCGCCCCATCGAAGACATGGCGGGCAACACCCATTTCAACGAAGTGTTCTTCGACGATGTGTTCGTGCCTGCCGATATGGTGGTGGGCCGCCCGGGCGACGGTTGGATGCAGGTTGGCGCGGAGCTGGCGTTCGAGCGCAGCGGGCCGGAGCGCTATCTTTCTTCGCTGCGCCTCTTCCTCGAATTCCTGCGCATGGTCGGCGACAATCCCACGGAAGCGGAACGTCTGCTCATCGGCCGCATGACCGCGGAGATGTGGACCTTACGGCAGATGTCGCTGTCGGTGACAGGTGAGTTGCAGGCGGGAAAATCGCCGGCTGTTGCCGCATCCATCGTGAAGGATATCGGTACGACGCTCGAACAAGCCATGCCGAAAGAGATTCAGGCCATCGCGCGCGACGAGGTCGATCTTTCGGTGAGCAATCCGTTTACGGATGTGCTGACCTATCTGCTGCAGACCGCGCCATCGTTCTCCTTGCGCGGCGGCACGCGCGAAATCCTGCGCGGCATTATCGCGAGGGACCTCGGTCTGCGATGATCTCTTTCCTCCCCCGTTTTACGGGGGAGGTGCCGAACGCAGTGAGGCGGAGGGGGTGGCTGCGACCGCGAAAGCATTGCGCCGCTACCGCCACCCCTTCCACCGCTTCGCGGTCCCCCTCCCCCGTAAAACGGGGGAGGAAAAAAGATGTTTACGGCTGATAGGTCAGGCCCACTTCGTACATTCTCGGCTGGCCGTAGCTGATCGTGCCGTCCGCGGCTTGTGCCGTGGCGATATCGACATTTGCGACATTGTCCACGGCGACATAGGCCGAGAGCGATTCCAACAAGCGATACGACGCCTTCACATCCAGCACGAAAGCGGAGCCAAGGCGCATCGTGTTCTGGTCGTCCTCGAAACGCGCGCTTTCCCAGCGCAGATTGGCGTCCAACGTCAGTCTGTTGAACGGCAGCCATGTCACGCCGCCGGTGATGGTGACGGGTGGTGCTTGCGCCGGGCGATTGCCGGTCAGCGACGGCAGCCCCGGCGGAATGGCGGATGGGTTCTCGTGCACCCGCGCATCGGTGATCGAGAACGCGGCGCGCATGGTGAGATCGTCCGTCGCGCGCCAGGCCGCATCGCCTTCGAGGCCCAGCGCTTTCACATCGCCGGCGTTCTCGCGCTGGAAGGTCACGCCAGCCGGCGAGGATGCGATGGTCACATTGGCGATGGAGTCGTGCAGATTGTTCCAAAAGCCGGTCATATTCCACGTCACATCGTGTAGCGCACCGCCCCAGCCAATTTCGACACCGTAGAGTTTCTCCGGTTTCAGCGCGGCATTCGCCACCGTGTTGTTGTTGCCAACGCGGAATGGGCGATAGAGCTCATTCAAACTCGGTGCGCGGAAACCTTCATAACCGGCGACGCGCAGATATTGGTCGCCGAAGTTGCGGCGTGCGCCGATGCGGCCTGTCGGCACCGTGCCTTCGCGGCCTTTGTAGTCGGTGTCAAGCAGCACGGCATCGGTGGCGCGCACGGTCTGGACGAGATGGCCTTGTGCTGTTGCCCAATAATCGAGACGCAGACCCGCCGTGAGCAGCCAGTCGCCATCGTCATAAGCGCCTTCGCCGTAGAGACCGCCGACCGTCATCATGCCGCCGGAGCGGCGCTTGTTCGCGAAATCCGTTCCGTTGAAGGCGTAGAACTCGCGGGACTCGCCGCTATCGACGCGCAGATCGCCGCCCGCTTCCCAGCGGAAATGGCCGAAGCTTCCCAACAATGCGGCGTTGCCGCCGAGACCAAGCGCAGGCGTCGCATATTGATCGTTGGCCAGTGTCGCCGTGTCGCGCGGCGCGGGGAATGCGGGCACGGAGGCGGACGTGTTCGAGAATCCGCTGTCGATGAACCATGTCTGCAAACGCCAGCCGAGATGATCGCCTTCGTTGGGGCGCGAGAGCGTGACGCTGCCGATCCAGCCCTTCGCTTCGGACTCCACGCCCTGAATGCCGCCGCCGCGCGCATCGTCGTAATATTCCAACCGCGCCGAAGCGACGACGCCGCCACCCAACTGATCCTGCGCACGAATGCTCGCTTCGCCGCTGTCGAGCCACAGATGATTGTCGGCAAGGCCGCGGCGCGGCGGGCGGATGGGAATCCAGCCGTTCGAGCGTTCGCCCGCGGCGCTGGCGAAGATATCCAGATCGCCCGTCTGCACACCGCCGCTTGCGCCCGCGCGCACAGTGCCTTTGCTGCCGACCGATGCGTCGGCAATCGCGATGCCATCCGTCGTGTCGCGCTCCGTGAGAAGGATCGTGCCGGTGAGTGCTCCCGAACCGTAAGGGCCAGTGCCCGCACCGCGCACGATGTCCGCACCGCCGATGTCTTCGTAAGGCAGCGCACCCCAGATCACCCAATTGCCGAAGGGATCGTTCATCGGCACACCGTCGAGCAACACGGCAGTGCGGCCTGCACCGCTGGGCGCGATGGAGCGCAGCGAAACACCTTGCGTCGTGGCGTTGGAGTTGATGCTGGTCGAGCGGCGGAAGAGCGAGAGGCCCGGCACTTGTTGCAGCGCATCGTCGAGCCGGTCGGAGATTGCGAGTTGCTGATCGGTGAGCGAGGTGACGGCGAACGCGGCATTGCCGACAGGCTGCGGCAAACGCGCCGCGGTGACGACGACCGTCTCGACCGGCGCGGCGAGCGCGGACGATCCGGCCGCAATCAAAACAGCAATAGAAAGCACACCCGCCCGCATGGTCATCCCTACCAATCCGCAATCCAGCTATAACGCGCGGAACGTGAATTGACAGCGTTACGCATGCCGAAATCGCAGCACTGTGACGTATGGCCCACAAGCATGAAACGCCTGTCATGCCGCAGCGCAGATGATAGTCTCCGCGCGGCGGCTTTTCCGCTTTTCAAGGGGAGGACTTCATGAAGAACGCACTCATTCTCGCGGCCGGCGCCGCGCTGCTCATCGGCGCGCCCGCGGTTGCGAAAGCGCCATTGGCGGCGGTCACCGCGGCGATTGCCGACACGAACCGGCCCGCAGCAGACACCGCGCGCGATGCCGATCGTCATCCCGCCGACATGCTGGCATTGGCGGGTGTGAAGAAAGGCGATGTCGTCGTCGATCTCATTCCGGGCAAGGGTTATTTCTCGCGCTTGTTCTCCGATGTCGTGGGACCGACCGGCCATGTTTATGCCTTTGAACCTACCGAGTTCGATGCGGAGTTTGCGAAGTTCAAAATCACCGTGCCCAGCGGCACGATGCCGAACTATCCCAACGTGACCTATCTGCACGCCTCCATCGCCAAGCTGCCGATTCCGCAGCAGGCGGATGTGATCTGGACCTCGCAGAATTATCACGACCTGCATGACAGCTTCACTGGACCCGTCGATATCGCTGCGTTCAACAAGGCGGTGTTCGACAATCTGAAACATGGCGGCGTGTTCATCGTGCTCGATCACGCCGCGCCGGGCACGGGCCTTGCGGATACCGACACGTTGCACCGCATCGATCCCGCCGTGGTGAAGAAGGAAGTGACGGCGGCCGGCTTCAAATTCGCGGGCGAGAGCAAGGTGCTGCGCAATCCGGCGGACGATCACACCAAGCCGGTGTTCGACAAATCGATCCGCGGTAAGACGGATCAGTTCGTCTATAAATTCGTGAAGCCGTAAAACTCAGGGAATGGCGGCGATCAGAATGCGATCTTCCAGGTGCCGTCGGACTGGCGGCAGAAGGGAAGTTCGTAGCGGTCGCCGCCGCCTTTCGTGAAAACATGTTCGACGGCGCCGCAAGGCGCGTCGCCTTTCTGATACACGCGCAGCACGGTTGCGCGCCCGGCGAGGCCAGCGCCGTCATCGGACCAGTCCGCGCTCGCACCGGCTTTGCCCGTATCGAGTGCCTGCTTCACAGCCCGCATCAGCAGCGTCTGATCGGCGGAACTGAGGTTCTGGCCGAAGATTTTCATCGACGAATTTATATTGCCGGCATTCACCGGTGCGGCGAACAGCACACCGGCAACGCATATCGCAATCCGCAAACGGAATCTGGACATCCCGCGCCTTCCCATCGCTCCGTACCGAACGCTAGGGCGCTATGCGATGGGGTGCGATTGGACCAAAGTCCAACCGAACCCTAGTGCAGCGCTTCGCCCGCGATGGTGATGCGGTGCATCAGGCGCTCGTGACCGTGATAGTCGTTGAGCGCGTAATGCCACGTCGCGCGATTGTCCCAGAAGGCGATGGAACCGTCGCGCCATTGGAAACGGATGTGGAAGCGCGCGTTCATGGCGTGGGCGAAAAGCTTGTGCAGCAGGGATTGGCTTTCCTGCATCGTCTGGCCTTCGAAGCGCAGCACGAAACCGGGGTTCACATAGAGCGCCTTCTTGCCCGATAGCGGATGGGTGATGACCACCGGATGCACCGCCTCGCCGACGGCTGCGTCATTGGCGAATTCCGTGCGCTCCTCGTTGTTGTAATAGGCTTTCGATCCAAAAACGTGGCCGTTGGAATGGACCGCGTTCAAATTCGCGATCGCCGCCTTGGTTTCATCATCCAGCGTTTCGTAAGCCGCATACATGTTGGCAAAGAGCGTATCCCCGCCTGACGGGGGAAGAATGCGCGCGACAAGGATGGAGCCCATGGCGGGGATCTGGTCGTAAGAGTGATCGGTGTGCCAGCCGCCGCCGATATTGGTCTTCTGCTCTTTCTCTTTGCCGACCTTGGCGATCTCGCGATAACCGTCGATATGCGGGAAGAACTTGTTGACGTCGATCTCGCCGAATTTCTTCGCGAAGGCGATGTGCTGGTCTTCGGTCAGCTTCTGATCGCGGAAGAAGATGATGCCGTAATCGGCATAGGCCTTCTTCACGCCCGCGAGTTCGCTGGCGCTGAGATTGTTCAGATCGATGCCCAGAACTTCCGCGCCGCAATTGGGCAGCGGGACAACCGTCAAACCTTCGATCTCTTTGGCGATCTTGCTGTGCGCGTTCATGGCGTCCTCCGGTGTTCTTATGGAGAAAGGCTACGCCCGGCGGCTGGACTAAATTGTCACGATCGTTACAGTCTCGATCATGGCCGAAACGCCCACAAAAGCCGGAATTCTGGCGGTTCTGCAGCAAAACGGCTGGTTCGCCGCCCTGCCCGCCGCGCTCAAATCCGCGTTGGCCGAGAAAGGCCGCGTGGTGGAGGTGGCGCGCGGGCAATGGGTTTATGGCGCGGGCGACGAGATCACCGGGCTCTATGCCGTGCTGCGCGGCAGCGTGGACATGATGGTGAGCACCATCGCGGGCAACGATGTGCTGATCGACATTGCGCCGGCGGGGCGCGTGTTCAGCCAGGCGCTGGGGCCGCGCATCGTGACCGCGCTCGCCAATGCGGATTCGCTGCTGCTGTTCGTGCCCGATCATGTGCTGCGTGAGATCGGCCGCACGCTGCCCGACACCGCGCGCCACGTCACCGCGCTGCTCTACGATCAGCTCGCGGGTGCGGCGGCGCTGGCGGTGAACATGATCCATCTGCCGCCGCGGGCGCGCGTGGCGGCGCGGCTGCTGTTTCTCGCCGGGAACGAGGCGCGCAACGGCTGTGTCGTCGGCGTCACGCAAAGCCAGCTCGCGGAATTGACCGGGCTGTCGCGCAAAACGGTGAACGGTCACCTCGCGCATCTGGCGAAGAAGAAGCTTGTCGCCCTGCTCTATGGCGGGATGCAGCTCAACGATCTGCGTGCGCTGCGTGACCTGGCTGCCGCATAGCTTCGCCATCGCGACGCCGAGTTTCATGCGGGGCATCAAGTATATTCCCTCAACAGGAAGATCGCTTTTGCAGTGCAGCGAAAGATTTGTATGGAACGCCGCAATCAATATTGACGATGAGCCTTCTCCGGCGCGATGCGTTGGAGGCCTTTGGAGACCGCCATGAACCTGATCGAGCCCGGCTATATCCGCACCATGGCCGCTTACAACGCGGCGATGAACGCGCGGCTCTACGATTGCGCTGCGCGGCTTTCCGACGAACAGCGGCGCGAGGATCGCGGCGCGTTCTTCAAATCCTTGCTCGGCACGTTGAACCATCTGCTTTGGGCCGATCATGTGTGGATGGCGCGGTTTGACGGCTGGGATCGGCCGACGGTGCTGCAAAAGGATTCCGGTTCGCTGTTCGCCGATTTCGAGGCGTTGCGCGCGGCGCGCGAAGATGCCGACGGCAAGATCAAGGATTGGGCCGCGCGCGTGACGCCGGAATGGACGCGCGGCCCGCTCACCTGGCACAGCAACACCACCAATGCGGAAATGACGCTACCCGCCGGTTACGCCGTGATGCATTTCTTCAATCACCAGACCCATCATCGCGGACAGGCGCATGCGCTCGTCACCGCGATGGGCGAAGACACCGGCACCGATCTTCTGGGCATGGTGCCGCCGCTTCCCTAAATCCTCGTCGCGCGCATGGGTGCATCCTTCCGCAAGTCGGCGTATGAGCGCTTGCAGGAACCATGACGGACGCTCCCATGTCAGGCTTTTCCGATCCCGATAGCGTTGCCCGCTACGCCGAAGGCCCCGTGCGGCTGGTTCCGGGCTTTCATGGCTTGCAGCAGATGACGCGCCTGCTTCTTGCCGAACGCATCGCGGACGATGCGCAGGTGCTCGTTCTCGGCGCAGGCGGTGGGTTGGAATTGAAGGCCTTTGCCGACGCGCAACCGGGATGGCGCTTTTGCGGAGTCGATCCGTCGGCGGAGATGCTCGCTCTCGCGCGGCGCACACTCGGTCCGCTCGCATCGCGCGCCGATCTTCACGAAGGCTTTATCGACAGCGCACCTGAAGGGCCGTTCGATGCGGCAACCAGTTTGCTCACGCTGCACTTCATTCCGAAAGACGAACGCCGCCGCACGCTGGAAGAAGTGCATCGGCGGTTAAAGCCCGGCGCGCCACTCGTCGTGGCCCATCACAGTTTCCCGCAGCGGGCCGGAGAAAAAGAGAAATGGCTTGCGCGTTTTGCGGCTTTCGCTACGGCCTCTGGCGTACCGGGCATGAACGCGCAAAACGCGATCGCGACGATGAGCGAACGCCTGCCGCTGCTGTCACCGGAAGAAGATGAGGCTTTGCTGCGAGAAGCGGGGTTTGCAGATGTAAGCCTTTTCTACGCAGCCTTCACGTTCCGGGGCTGGGTCGCTTACAAAGCCTGAATGCCGACCGCGGACATCACCACCTTCATCCGCAACAACCTGCATTTGCAGCTCGCGCCGCTGGTGCCGGAGTTGAAGCTGTATCTTGCGCATCCGGGCAGCGGGCTCTCGCGGCTGGACCTGAACGAGACGCCCTATTGGGCCTATCTATGGCCGGGCGGTGCGCTGCTGGCGCGCTATTTCCTCGACCGGCCGCAGACGGTGCGTGGCAAGAGCGTGCTCGATATTGGCACCGGCGGTGGTGTTGTCGCACTGGCGGCGGCGAAAGCGGGTGCGCGGCGTGTCGTGGCCAATGACGTCGATGCCAATGCGATGGCCGCCGTGGCGCTGAACGCCGAAGCGAATGGCGTGACGATTGAAACGATCTGCGGCGATATTCTGGATGGCGATGTGCCGGACGCCGATCTCATCGTCATCGGCGATCTGTTTTATCACGAGGATGTTGCGATCCGGCTGAAGGCGTTTGCGTCGCGCTGCCTCGCGGCGGGCAAAACCGTTCTTACCGGCGATATCGGCCGTGCGCATCTTCCGCGCGAGCAGCTGGAATTGGTCGTGGAATATGACGTGCCGGATTTCGGCGACCGGCCCGATACCGCGCTGCGCAGCGGCGGCATCTATCGCTTCACAAAATAAAAGGCGGCCCAAGGGGGAGCCGCCTTTGAAGGTGAAACGAGGAGCTTCTTCTTCAGATTGTGTCGTGATGGGCTTTGGGCTGCTGCGCGGGCGCAGACACAGATCCGCCGCCGCAATTGCCCGCGCTCTTGCGCTCGATGTTCTGTTTGCCGTTGGCATCGGTGGTGATGCGGACCGATTGCGCGCAGAAATTTCCGCCCGTCTTGCCGAAGGCCGCTTCGATGGGCGCGTTGGAATTCCACGGCATCGCCATCATGGCGCCGATCTGCTGCTGCATCTGGCGCATCTGCGCGTTCATCATCGCGTCGATCTGCGCAAAGCCCGGCGCGAAGCCGATCTGCGGGAATGCCGCGAACGCCATGGGCCCCGGCGCCGCGAGGCTGACTTTCGGCGCGATGTCGCCGGTGTATTCAATATTCGCCACGCTGCCGTCGGCGAGCCGGACTTTCATGTGGTGAACGTCGTTGCTCGCGGCGAAGGCCGCGGTGCCCGCCAGCGTGAGCGCGCCGGCCAAGAGAACGGTTTGGATTTTTCGCATGTTTTCGTCTCCGTGTTCGGTGAAGACCCCAGCCAAAAATCTATTCGCCGAGGCCCGCGATGCAAGACAAACAAGCTTAAATTGCGTTCAGGTTTGGATCGTTCAAACGCGTTCTTCCCGGTTTTCCTCTTTTTAACGTGCACCATCTTAAGGTTCCCGCATGGGAATGGTGCCAACAACAACAAACGAAGCTGAAGCGGTAGCGCTGGGCCTGCGCGCAGGATTGCAGACGCGCTCGGCGGAGAGCCGCGATTTCGAAGACTTCTGGCGGCGCATGCGCGGCGGGAACCTCATTCCCCGCCGCAACGATTTCAACGTGGCGCGCGCGGCGCGTTTCGTGCGCGATCTGGTGCTGATGGAAGCGCCTGCGCCGGAGCGCCGCAGCATGCGCATCCGCCTTGCGGGCGAACGCTATCAGGAGATCGCGGGCTACAACCTCGCGGGCCGCGATCATCTCGAACATTTCGATCAGGATTATCGCGAAGGTGCGATGACGACCGGCTGGCTGATGTTCAACCATCCTTGCGGGCTGTGGCAGATCACGCCGATGCACACCGCGAAAGGCTACGGCCAATATATCGAAGTGACCGGCTTTCCGCTGGGTGCGGGCGAAGACGGCATCCCGCTCTTGCTCTGCCATGTGCGGCTGACGGGCGAATTGCTGCACGCACGCGAAAGCCGCTTCTCGCTCGACACCGCGACCGATTTCCACTTCATCGATCTGGGTGCGGGCGTTCCCGACTGGGAATAGCTACTCCGCCGCGACCTTCGCGCGGTCGATGACGCGTTGGATGTCGCGTTGGCGGGCGTCGAACTGTTTGGCGATGTCTTCGTCATTGTCCTGCAGCGCCTGAACATCCGCCTTGGCGTAATCGATCACGCCCATCTCGGTGTAGCCCTTCTGGATATAATCGCCCCACAACCCGATGTCCTTCACGATGGGGACGATCCGGGTGAAGAGCGAGTTGCGGAACTTCTCCATGAAGCCGGATTCGTACATCGACTTGGCGCATTCCTCGATCGGCAGATCGAGATTCTGCCACAGCTCCACCGCGTCGAAGCGGTCGCGCATCAGGTAAGAGGCTTCGAGCAGGAATTCCTCACGCTCGTCGCGCTCTTTCTGGGTCAGATGCGGATAGTAATCGCGCAAGGCGAGACGCCCGAAGGCGACGTGGCGGGATTCATCCTGCATCACATAGGCGTTCACCTGCGCGCAGAGCGGGTTCTGCGCCTGATCGCGGATCTGGCCGAAGGAGGCGAGCGCCAACCCCTCGATCACCACCTGCATGCCCAGATAGGTCATATCCCAGCGGCTGTCGCGCAAGGTTTGGTCGATGAGATCCTGTAGCGGCTTGGTCATCGGATAGGCGACTTTGAATTTCGTGAGCAGGCGCTTGTACGCCTCGACATGCCGCGCTTCGTCGATGGTCTGCGTCGCGGCGTAGAACTTGGAGTCCGCATCGGGGACTTGCGTGACGATCTTTGCCGCGCAGATCAACGCGCCCTGCTCGCCTTGCATGAATTGCGAAAGCTGCCAGGCCTGGAAGTGACGGCGCACCGTCGCCTTCTCCTGCTTGCTCATTTTCAGATAGCACTCGGCCATGTGGATCGGCAGCGACTCCTCCGGCATCTGCTCGGGATTGTCTTCGTCCAGCTCCTGGCTCCAGTCGATGCGCGTTTCCGCATCCCACTGCATTTGTTTGCCCTTGGCGTAGAGGCCCATCATCGCCGCGCGGCCGTCGTCATAGTCCCAGTTGAAATTGACGTCGAAATCCTGCGGCACCGGCCAGGTTTTGCCCTCGGGCTGCAGCACATAGATGTCCTTGATCGCGGTCATGGCGTGGGCTCCCTGAATTGCGCGGCTTGTGCCGTCTGACAGGAAGCGTGCGCCTGTTCGGACGGACTGGCGACTACCGCTGCTGCCAAATTTGTGGCATTTTGAGCCAGATGGCGAACGCGACCCTCGAGCGCCTGCCGATGACGATGGGCTATTTCCGGCTCATCCATCGCTGTTTTGCGGGCGCACGCAGCGCAGCGCTGCTCGAAGGTACCGGCGTCAGCGAACGCGATCTCGCCAATGCCGCCGCCGAGATCAGCCTCTTCCAGCAGGTCCGGCAGGTGGAGAATGTCACCGAACTGCACGGCGCGGGATGGGCGTTCTCGCAGCCGGAGCTTTGGAATCCGTCCGCGCATGGCGCCATCGCCACGGCCATGGTGTCGGCACCGACCATCGGCGATGCGATCGATGTGCTGCGCCGCTATGCGCATGTGCGTGCGCCGTTCTTCCACATCGCGCGCAAGCCCAAGCGTGACACGGTGCAGTTGGAATACGAACTCACGGTTCCACTCGACGAGCCGCAATGGCGGCCGATGATGGAGATCGCTTTCGTCGCCGTGCGCGCGCTGGTGCAGGCATCGCTGGGACGCACGCCGAACGAGATGCAATTCTCTTTCGCGGCACCGAAGCGGGACTACGAAGCGAAAGTGCGCGCGGCATTGAGCCCGCATGTCCACTACGACGCGCGCATCAACATGGTGGAGCTGCCCAAGGCGTGGATGGACATTTCCTCCACCGGCGCGGATAGCGCGTTGCATCGTCACGCGCTGGGCGAATTGCAAAGCGCGCTGGCCCGGCTCGACGATCCGATGGATCTGCGCGCGCAGGTCGAGCGGTTGCTGCAAACCATGCCGGATGGGCGATTGGGCGCGGAGAGTGTCGCGCGTGCGCTGGGTGTGTCGCGGCGAACGCTGGCGCGGCGCCTGATGGAAGCGGACACCCAATTCCGCGACCTTCTCGATGACGAAATGAAATCGCGCGCGCAGAAACTTCTCGCCGCCAAAACCTTCTCGCGCGACGAGATCGCCGAACGACTCGGCTATCGCGATCCCACCAGCTTCAGCCGCGCCTGCCGCCGCTGGTTCGGCTGAGGGAACTTTCGTTCCCAACACGCATTACCTCAGCGAACTTCATTTTGAGGAAACGCCATGCTGCGTCTCGCTATTCTCTTTCTGATTTTGGGCCTTGTTGCCGCCGTTCTGGGCTTTGGCGGCGTTGCGGGCGCGTCGTTCGCGATCGCCAAGCTGCTGTTCTGGGTCTTCCTGGTGATCTTCCTGATCTTCCTGGTGCTCGGCCTTGTGGCCGCGCGGAAGGTTTCCGGCGGTTAGCCGCCTTCCCAATCTGAAACGACAGAAGCGCCGGAGAAATCCGGCGCTTTTTCTTTGTCTGGACGCCCGGCGCATCAATATTAACGGGTGAGCGCCGCCAAAGGCTTGCGCCAACAGCCACTAACTGACTGTGCAAATTAACGAATTTCGGAAATTCCCGGTTCGCGGGCATATCTTCGATTCATTTCTCGTCATGGATAATTTATAGTTACCACCAAGACGGGCCTTAAGGCCCCGTTAAGTAATGCGTCTTGGGAGTGGCAGATGTCGGAGAATTTCGGAGACCTACTGGACCTCGCGCCAGACAAAGCAAAAGAAGAGCCATGGTCGTCGCACCCCGATGGCGGGATCATCTGGGTGGGCCGGGCGAAGCCGGAAGAGCTGCCCGAGCTTTATGCGCTGACGCAAAAGGAAGTGGGCGAGCACATCACCTCACTCGAAACCCTGCAGAACATGCAGAAGCACAATCACGACACGGTCTGGGGCGTGTATCGCGCCAGCGACAAGACCCGCGCCGACAAGACGCTGGTGGGTTACGCGGCGATCATCCTGCTGAACCCGGCGGGACTCGAAGCGCTGGAAGAATCCCGCTTCGACGGCATCGATCCCGATATGCGTATGGTGGTTCCTTCTGACACACGTCCGGCCGCTGTCTATATGTGGGTCGTCGTGCTGCGAAAGGTTTCGCGCATCGCCGGCTGGCTGATCGCGAACGCGCTCGGCGCGGAACGCTATGGCGGTATCCCGATTTTCGCCACGGCGGGCACGACGGGCGGTTTGAACGCGCTCAAGGGCCGCGGCTTCGTTCCGCACGAGACGAAAGCAGGAATTGGTAACCTATTCCGCATGGATCGGCCGCCTTACGTTGCAGCCGGCAGCTCGAACGCCGCATAGTCAGAGCCATGAGTATCACCGTGTCCGTCGTGACGACGCCCGAGGCGTTGGCACAAGCCTTTGCCATCCGTTCGCAGGTCTATATCGGCGAGCAGAAATGCCCGTATGACGAGGAGTTCGACGGCAACGATTTCTGCGCCACGCATTTCGTCGCCTATGTCGATGGCGAACCGGCGGGCACGTTGCGCGTGCGCTGGTTCAGCGATTACGCAAAGTTCGAACGCGTGGCGGTGCTCACGCGCTTCCGCGCCACGGATGCGGCGAAGATCATGATGGAATATTCCTTCGAGATCATCCGCCGCAAAGGCTACACGCAGGCCTGCGGCTATGCGCAGAAGCGGCTGGTGCATTACTGGAGCAAATACGGCTTCGAACCGCTGCGCATCGACAAGCCGTTCACCTTCTCCGATCACGAATATCTGGAAGTGCTGATCAAGTTCGACAAGCATCCGGACGCGATCAATCTCTACAGCGATCCCTATGTGGCGATGCGCCCGGAAGGTGCGTGGGACGAGCCGGGGATTCTGGACAAATCGGCCGAGCGCAAGCCGACGAATCCGCACTAACCCGGAAGACCGTCGATCTTCGGAACGTCTTCCAGATGGGCATCCCATGCGGCGCGGCTGGCGCAGCAGATATGCGCACTCGGCCGGATGTCGATTGCGCTATCGAGACTTCCGGCGGGAACGACCAACAACGCGCCACTCATCTGAACGCGGGGAAGCGCTGCGCCGCATTCGGCACAGAAGCTCTTCTCGTGGCGCGTATCGGGCACGCGATAGGTTTTGACAGCGTCCTGTCCCGACAGCCACGCAACCTTCGCCGTGGACGAGAACAGATTGGCGGCATGCGCAGACCCGGTGTCCTTGCGGCAGCGGGATCAATGACAAAGAAAGAACGCTTCGAACGCTCCGGTGATTTCAAATCGAACTTTGCCGCATTGGCATGAGCCGGTCGTTTTCTGCGTCATGAATTGCTCTGCTAGATTTTGAAAGCAGCCAATCGCTCGTAATGCGGGCGTGCTTCGTCCGCGATGCGGCGCAGATCGTCAGACAGAACCGGCGCGGGCTTATCGCGCGGGGCGGCGAAGCCGGTGGATTTTTCCACGGCATCGTACCAGGCCGGTGCCCACACGCCGTCGCTATCGCGGCGCCCCGCGGGCCAGGCGAGCATTTTCTCCGAGAACGGAATGTCGAGCGCCTTGCACAGCGCGGTGAGCGTGGCGCGCGGATTGCGCGGCACATCAGTGGATTCCACAACCGGCGGCGCGTGGCCGAGGCGGTCGACTTCCTGTTCGAACATCTCGCGCTGCTGCACGAAGCCGATATCCATCAATGAAACTTCGCCACGCTTCTGCGTATAGGAGGCGAGCACATCTTCCGGCGCACGGATGAGAAAGGCGTTGCGCATCTTGCCGATCCAGTCGCGACCGATCTGCGGCAGCATGTGCTGCGTCATGTGCTTCTGGTACCAGATGGGACGGCCCTTCGGCGCCGGGCCCAGGATCTGCTTCACCACATCGCGCCAATCGTTCGGCTGCGCAGCCAGCACTTCGTCCTGCATCGGATGCACGATCCCGGTGGCGGCGAGATAGGCGGCATAGAACGGCTCGTCGATCACCGCGCAATCGTCGCGGTTCTCGAAGCTGCGCATCATCGCGGTGGAGATGTTGCGCGGGCCTGACCACATAGCGATACGGATAGGTTCACTCACGATGCCGCGTCCTTCTCTTTCAACGCTGCATACAAATCCCGCAACCGCTTCGTCATCGGACCAGGCAGCGCGGCGGGCAGCGTGCGTCCGTCGATTTCGCGCACGGGCGTCAACCCGCCGAAGGTGCCGGTGACGAAGGCTTCGTCCGCCTCGGCGACATCTTTCAGCGAGAAGTCGGCGAGCTTGAGCGGAATCTTGTTCTCGCGGCAGAGCGCGATGACATTGTCGCGCGTGATGCCGTTGAAACAGAACTCACCGGTCGAAGTTTGCACTTCACCATTCACCACCCAGAAGAAGTTTGTGGCGTTGCAGCTCGCGACGTGGCCATACGGGTCGAGCATGATCGCTTCGTCGGCACCGGTGTCGATCACGTCGATCATCGCCAGGATGAAGTTGAGGCGGCTGTGCGAATTGATCCGCATGTTGAACATATCGGGCGGCGTGGTGCGGATTTTCGAGGTCGCAAGCTTCAGCCCGTTGGTCACGATGGTGGGCGATGGCTCTTTATAATCGGCCAGCACCACCACAGTCGGCTTGCCGAGTGCGTTGCGCGGGTCCTGGTTGATGGTCTTTTTCGGGCCGCGCGTGATCATCAGGCGAATATGGACGCCGGTTTCCATCTTGTTGGTGTCGACGGTTTTCTGCAGCGCGGCGACGATGCCTTCGCGCGAACCGATGTCGAGCATGATGGCCTTCGCGCCCGCGAACAGCCGGTCCAGATGCGCATCGAGGAAGAGGAACTTGCCCTTATGCAGGCGCACGCCTTCCCACACGCCATCGCCCATGCCGAAGCCG
>Ga0153956_1001334_pt1 | contig 22149 bp, 22 predicted proteins | sample TSFL040MetaG_FD_104704 | JGI IMG/M metagenome (GOLD analysis project Ga0153956, IMG submission 104704) | Attine ant fungus gardens microbial communities from Florida, USA - TSFL040 MetaG | ecosystem: Host-associated > Fungi > Mycelium > Unclassified | place: USA: Florida, Wekiwa Springs... | reverse complement strand
TTTGGTGGCGGTGATCTTCACCACGATCTGATCGGAGAGCACGCGCGTGCCGCCCGTCACCGCGGACCGGTCGCCGCCCGACTCGCGGATCACCGGCGCGCTTTCGCCCGTGATCGCGGACTCGTCGACCGATGCGACGCCCTCAATGACATCGCCGTCCGACGGAATGAGCTCGCCCGCTTCCACCAGCACGCGATCGCCACGTTCAAGCTGCGTCGCCGGGACTTTGCGCCAGAGTTTCATCGCTTGATCGGCAAGCAGTTTGGCTTCCAGATCAACCTTGGTTTTGCGCAACGATTCCGCTTGCGCCTTCCCACGACCCTCGGCCACGGCTTCTGCGAAGTTTGCAAACAGAACGGTGAACCAGAGCCACAGCTTGATCTGGAACGAAAAGAGATGATCGCCGATGCCCTGCGTCAGATCGCGGATGAAGAGGATCGTGGTCAGCGTGGCCACGATCTCCACCGTGAACATCACCGGATTGCGCGCCATCTTGCGCGGATCGAGCTTCTTGAAGGCATCCCAGATCGCCGGAACAAGGATCGAAGCATCCGCGATGGAAGCTCTGCTTTTGGGAGACATGGATTTTTGCTTTCTCAATAGAGATGGCCGGCGGTCATCGCGAAATGCTCCGCGATGGGGCCGAGCGAGAGTGCCGGGAGATAGGTGAGACCGCCCACGATCAGGATGACGCCGACGAGAAGGCCAACGAACAGTCCGCCATGCGTGGGAAACGTGCCTTCGGAAGGCGGCACGATCTTCTTGGCCGCCAACGAGCCCGCCGCCGCGAGCATCGGGACGATCATCAGGAAACGCCCGACGAGCATCGCGAAGCCGAGGGTGGAATTGTAGAACGGCGTGTTGGCACTGATGCCGGCAAAGGCGCTGCCATTGTTAGCCGTGGCGGAATCGAAGGCATAGAGGATTTCGCTGTAGCCGTGCGGCCCGGCATTCAACGGTCCCGCAAGCCCCACCGGCAGCACGGTCGCCAGCGCCGCGAACCCAAGGATCGAGAGCGGCAGAACGAGAATGGCGAGCATCGCCATCTTCACCTCGCGTGCCTCGATCTTCTTGCCGAGATATTCCGGTGTGCGCCCGACCATCAGGCCCGCGATGAACACCGCGACAATGGCGAACAACAGGATGCCATAGAGGCCTGCGCCGACACCGCCTATGATGATCTCGCCCAGCATCATGTTGATCATGGGGATCATGCCGCCCAGCGGCATCAGGCTGTCATGCATCGCATTGACGGCGCCGCAGGAGGCATCGGTGGTGACGTTGGCGAAGAGCGACGAGGCCGCGATGCCGAAGCGCACCTCCTTGCCTTCCATGTTGCCACCGGCCTGGAACGCATTGGCCGCCTGATCGATATGGAGTGCGGCGAACGCAGGATTGCCGGGTGCTTCGGCGGCATAGATCGACGCCACGCCGACGAAGAACAGAATTCCCATCGCCGCGAAGATTGCCCAGCCCTGGCGCTCATCGCCCACCATGCGCCCGAACGTGTTGGTCAGGCCCGCGCCGATCGCGAAGATCAGCAGCATCTCAAGCAGGTTGGTGAGCGCCGTGGGATTCTCATAAGGATGCGCGGAGTTCGCGTTGAAGAAACCGCCGCCATTGGTGCCCAGCATCTTGATGACTTCCTGCGAAGCCACTGGGCCCTGCGCGATGGTCTGCTTGGCGCCTTCCAGCGTGGTGGCGCCGACATAGGCATGCAGATTCTGCGGCATGCCCTCCCAGACGAAGAACAATGCGATGACGACCGCGATGGGCAGCAGCACATAGAGCGTGCAGCGCACCAGATCGGCCCAGAAATTGCCCACCGTCTTGGCGGAGCGCCGTGCAAAGCCGCGCACGAAAGCCACGGCAAGCGCGACACCCGTCGCGCCGCTGACGAAGTTGTGCATCGTCAGGCCCATCATCTGGGTCAGATAACTCATCGTCGTTTCGGGCACGTAAGATTGCCAGTTCGTGTTCGCGACGAAGCTGACCGACGTGTTGAACGCCAGATCGGGGCCGACGGCCGGCAGATGCTGCGGATTGAACGGCAGCTCGCCCTGCAGGCGCTGGATGCTGTAGAGAACGACAAAGCCCGCGAGGCTGAACGCCAGCATCGCGAAGCCATAGGTGAGCCAGTGCTGCTCTTCATTGGGATTGACGCCGGAGAGCCGATAGATGCCGCGCTCCAGCCAGCCCAGAACCGGTGACAGGAATGTGCGTTCGCCCGTGAAGACGCGCATCATGTAGCCGCCGAGCGGCCTGGTGATGGCGATGAGGATCGCGCAATAGATCGCGATCTGAATCCAGCCGTTGAGAGTCATGGCGATGTCCTAGAAGCGCTCGGGACGCACGAGCGCGTAAACGAGGTAGGCGAGAATGAAGAGCGTGACGAAGCCGCCGAGGGCGTAATCGAGCGTCATGGCCTACAGCCTCTCGCAGATCAGCGCGTAACCCGCGCTCAGTGCGAAAAAGGCGATTCCGGCGACAATGAATGCGATATCGAGCATGACGCTCTCCTGTTCGAGAGCGTCAATGTCTTCATGATGGTGTAGGGATTCGAGACGGAGGAGCGATTGCGGTTATATAGATTCCATATGTGCCAAATGGCACGATAGGAAAGAAAACTGGTGGGCCCGGTAGGATTCGAACCTACGACCAAGCCGTTATGAGCGGCCGGCTCTAACCAGGCTGAGCTACAGGCCCCACCGAGGCGGCTTCTAGCGGATTTGCCAGCGCCATGCACCCCTCGCGATGATGTGAAGCCGCCGCCCTTCCGGCCTATCATCCGACACCGCCGCGCCGCTTTTTCGCCGCAGGGCCAAGCGAGCGTGGCGTCGATTCTTTTCGGGAGTTTCGAATGGGCAGAAAAGCCATTTCGCGTATCGGCATATTGGGCGCTGCGGGCATTGCCCTTGCTTTGCTCGCCGGACCGGCAGCCGTCAGCGCGGACATGGGCGGCGGCATCCAGCACCGCGTGCTGACGGTTTCGGGCCAGGGTGAAGTGCGCGGCGCGCCAAACCAGGCAATGCTCTCCGCCGGGGTCGTGACCACCGCGCGCACCGCGGCGTCGGCGCTCGCTGATAATTCGAAGGCGATGAACCAAGTCTTCGCAACGCTCAAGCACGCCGGCATCGCGGATAAGGATATGCAGACGTCCAACTTCTCCGTGCAGCCGCAATACGCCACGGACAAGAACGGCAACACGCTGCGGGATATCACCGGCTATCAGGTGTCGAATACCGTGAATGTGCGCGTGGACGATCTGTCCAAGGTGGGGCCGACGCTGGATGCGCTGGTATCCTCCGGCGCGAATTCCATCGGCGACATCGCCTTCACGATCAAGGATCCCAAGCCCTTGATGGCGCAGGCGCGCGCTGCCGCCGTGGCCGATGCGATTGCCCGCGCGCAAACATTGGCCCATGCGGCCGGTGTCACGCTCGGCCCGATCACGTCGATCAACGAAAGTGGCGGTTATTCGGAGCCACGGCCGATGTATCGCATGGCAGCGATGGCCTCTGCGCCCGCCCCCACGCCCATTGCCGCTGGAGAAGAATCGGTGACGGCAGGCGTAAGCATCACCTGGGCAATCCGTTAAGGCGCATACCCAGGCGGATCCCCGCTTTTCGACGGTTTCGTGTGACGGGAGGCTGGCTCTTGCCAGCAGACCGGCTTCCCGCTTAGTCACAGGACCGTCACATCCGGGATGCCGCCATGTTCCGCTGGTTTCAGGCACTTATGCCGCGCGAGGACAGGTTCTTCGCCCTGTTCGATCGCCACGCCGGCACGCTCGTCTCCGGTGCGGAAGCCCTGCGCGATCTGCTCAAGGGCGGCACAGGCGTCGAAGATGCCTGCCGCCGGGTCATCGAATTCGAAAACCAGGCCGACGCTATCACACGCGACATTCTTCTTCTGGTGCGCCGCAGCTTCATCACCCCGTTCGACCGCGGCGATATCAAAGACCTGATCAACGTGCTCGACGACACGATCGACCAGATGCAGAAGACCGCGAAAGCCGTGCAACTGTTCGAGGTTCGCGAGATCGAGCCCGAAATGGCGGAGATGGGCGATGAGATCGTGCAAGCCGCCAAGCTGACGGTGGAGGCCGTGAAACTGCTGGGCTCGATGCGCGAGAACGCTGCGCGTCTCAACACGATCACCGAAGAGATCATCCGCCTGGAAGATGATTCCGACACGCTGAACGACAAGGGCATTAAAGCGCTGTTCCAACGCCACAAGGCCGGCAACGCGATGGGCTACATCGTCGGCGTGGAAATCTACGACCATCTCGAAAAGGTCATGGACCGTTTCGAGGATGTCGCCAACCGCATCAGCGGCATCGTGATCGAACAGGTCTGACGAATGGTTCTCCTGGTCGGGCTGATCGCCGTCGCCCTCACCTTCGACTTTATGAACGGCCGCAATGATGCGGCCAATTCCATTGCCACCATCGTTTCCACGCGCGTGCTGTCGCCGCGCTATGCGGTGGCATGGGCGGCATTCTTCAATTTCATCGCCTTCCTGATCTTCGGCCTGCATGTCGCCAGCACCATCGGCACCGGCATCATTTCAGCGGCCACCATCAACGATCAGGTGATCTTCGGCGCGCTCATCGGCGCCATAAGCTGGCAGATCGTCACCAGCTATTTCGGCATACCGTCCAGCTCCTCGCATGCATTGATCGGTGGATTGGTGGGCGCTGGCGTGGCGCATCATGGCTTCGGCGTCATCGTATGGTCGGGCTTGGGCAAAACAATCTCCGCCATCGTCATCTCACCGGCGATCGGCATGTTCCTCGCTTTGTTGCTGGTGCTCATCGTGTCCTGGAGTTTCCTGCGCGTCGCGCCGGCCAGGGCCGATGCGATTTTCCGGCGCGTTCAGTTCGTGTCCGCATCGCTTCTGTCGCTGGGCCATGGCGGCAACGACGCCCAAAAGACAATGGGCATCATCACTGCGCTGCTCTTCGCCCACGGCGCGTTAACCGGTGCATTTCATGTTCCCTTCTGGGTGGTGTTGAGCTGCAACGGCGCGATGGCACTGGGGACCTTGCTTGGCGGCTGGAAAATTGTGCGTACCATGGGTTCGCGAATCACCCGGCTGACGCCCATGCAGGGCGTCTGCGCGGAGACGGCGGGAGCGATAACCCTGTTTCTGGCGACTTATCTCGGCATTCCGGTGTCCACCACCCATACGATCACGGGCGCTATCGTCGGCGTCGGTGCAGCGCGCAGGGCCTCGGCCGTGCGCTGGAACGTGGCGCAACGGATTGTTATCGCCTGGGTGATTACCATGCCGGCAGCAGGCATCATGGGGGCCTTGGCGTATTATGCGTTCGGTGCGTTCCACTGAAACCAGCGCCGTTGCGGCGCTTCCGGCGAAGAAGACAGCGTCCGCGCAATATGCGGCTCTGCCCTATCGCGAGACGCCCACCGGTCTGGAATTCCTGCTCATCACCACCCGCCGCACCCGGCGCTGGATCGTTCCCAAAGGCTGGCCGATGGATGGCCGCGCGCCCCATGCCGCCGCGGCGCGCGAGGCGCTGGAAGAAGCCGGAGTCAGTGGCGAGATCAACGACAAGTCCATCGGCTCCTACCGCTACTTCAAGGAGCGGAAGACCGGTGAACTCGTGCCCTGCAAGGTGGATGTCTTCGCGCTGAAGGTGAAGATGCAGCGCAAAAACTGGGCGGAGAAAGATGCGCGCGAACTGCGCTGGTGCTCGCTTGGCGAAGCGCTCGCCTGCGTCGGAGAGGCAGGCCTGCGCCAGATCATCAGCCGTTTTGCAGCGGCTTACGCGCGCCTGAAATAACTGCCGCTACTTCGCGCTCTGCATCAACCGCATATAGAACGCGACCGCCGGCCCGATGTCGCCGATGGCAAGCCGCTCATTGGTGCCGTGAATCCGGCTCATATCGTCCGGGTCCATGTGAAACGGATCCAGCCGGAACACATCGTCGGCGATCGACAGATAGTGGCGTGAATCCGTTGCGCCCGTCGTCACCGTCGGCGCGACGGGAATGCCATTGAAGCTGTCCTGAATGGCTCGAACGATGAACGCGCCGTTCTCATCGTGCAGATCGGAGACTTTCGACGCTTCGGATTGCGTTTCCGTGAGCGCGCGGACATCGACGCGCGGATCGTCGATCGCTTTGCGCACGTGTTCGATGACGCCTTCGATTGTATCGCGCTGATGCAGGCGGAAGTTGATCGTGGCGGTGGCTTGCGGCGGCAACACATTGTCCTTCACGCCGCCCGAGATCATCGTCGGTGCGATGGTCGTGTGCATGGTCGCCGCCGTTTCCGGGTTCTTTTCGAGCGTGCTCGAAATGAGGGGGCCGGTCAGCCAGAGATTGGCCAGGATCACGCGCAGGAAGAAGGGCATATAGGGCGCAAGAGTCGAAAATTGTTCGCGCTGCACATCGTCGATACCCGACGCAAAAGGATGATCGACGACCTTTCTCACCGCATCCGAAAGGCGCGCGATGGCCAGATCGCTGGTCGGACGGGAGGAATGACCGCCGGTGCCATGAGCAACAAGCTGAAGCGTGAGATAGCCTTTCTCCGCCACCGCCATGAACGCAACAGGTTGCTGTACGCCAGGGAACGGTTCGTTGAGGATCGCGCCGCCTTCGTCCAGCACCCAGGCGAAATGCACATGCCGCGCAGCAAGCACTTTGGCCACATTGCCGTTGCCTTCGCTGCCGCCGACCTCTTCATCTTGTCCGAACGCGAACATGATCGTGCGTTCCGGCGTGAAGCCGGACTCCGCAAGACGCTCCGCCGCGTCCAGCAATGTGATCAGGCAGCCCTTGTCGTCGATTGCGCCACGGCCCCAAACGAAACCGTCCGCAATATCGCCGCTGAACGGATCATGTGCCCAGTCTTTTGCGGTACCCGGCACGACCGGCACCACGTCCATATGCGCCATCAACAAGATGGGCTTTGCGTTCGGGTTTTTGCCCTTCCAGGTGAAGAGAAGACTCTTGCCAATGATCTCGCGCGTCGCCGCGCGGTGAAATGCGGGATAGGTCTGCTCCATCCAGCCGCGCAGCGCATCGAGCTGCGCATTCTTCTGGTCTTCATGTACGCCATTGCCGTAGGAGATCGTTTTGAAACGGATCGCAGCTGCCAGATGCCGCGCCACATCCATGGAATTGACGCTGATGGGCGCTGGAGACGCAGCGGACGGCGGGTGCGGCGCAACCAGCGTGGTGCGCACCAGCACAACCGCCACAACAAGAACCAAAATCGCGGCGATGCCGATCAATACGCGCTTCATACAATCCCCCTTGCGGTTGCAGGCCGCTCTCCCCAATTGGTAGCATCCTAAAGCCCATACAGCCCAGTTCAATGGCGGCCAAATCCAAGGATAAGATGTCCACCAATCCCTTTTTCGAAAGCTGGAATACGCCTTTCGCAACGCCTCCTTTTTCGCAGATTCGCCCTGAGCATTTTCGCCCTGCCTATGATCGCGCCTTCACCGAACACGCGCGGGAAATCGCTGAGATTACGGAAAACGCCGCGGCACCCAGCTTCGAGAACACGATCATGGCGATCGAAAAAAGCGGCCGCATGCTGGCGCGGGTCGATCTGGTGTTTGGCAATCTGGCAGCGTCCGACACGAATGACGCGCTACAGGCCATCGAACGCGATATGGCGCCGCTGCACGCGCGCCATTGGAACGCGATCTTCCTGAACGCGGATCTGTTCCGACGCATAGACGCCGTCTTCTCCCAGCGCGAAACGCTTGGGCTGGATGCGGAAAGCCTTCGCGTTCTGGAGCGATATCATCTCGACTTCGTGCGCGCCGGCGCCAAACTCAATGGTGAACAACGCGAGCGCTACGCCCAGATCGGCGAACGCCTTGCCGAACTCGGCACGGCTTTCGGGCAGAATGTTCTGGCGGACGAGCAAGCGTTCGTCTTGCCTTTGCAGGAAAGCGATCTCAGCGGTCTGCCCGATTTCGCGCGCGAAGCGGCCGCCGGCATTGCAAAGGAACGCGGCGCGGACGCCCCCTATGCCATCACTACGTCACGCTCCAGCGCCGAACCGTTTTTGCAATTCGCCGATCGCCGCGACTTGCGCGAAAAGGTATTCAAGGCCCTCACCGCGCGTGGAGATAATGACAATCCACACGACAACAAGAAGCTCATCGCCGAAATCGTAAAGCTGCGCGCAGAAAGGGCGAAGCTGCTGGGCTATGCCACCTTCGCCGATTATCGGCTCGCCGACAGCATGGCCGAGACGCCGGACAACGCGCGCATCCTGTTGGATCAAGTGTGGACGGCAGCGCGTTCCCGCGCGCTGGAAGAGCGCGACGCGCTGCAAGCCGCGGTTGCCGAAGAAGGAAACAACTTCGCGCTCGCAGCCTGGGATTGGCGCTACTACGCGGAGAAGCTTCGCAAGGAACGGTACGACTTCGACGAAGCGGAAATCATACCTTATCTCCAGCTCGACAAGATGATCGAAGCCGCATTCGACACGGCACATCGCTTATTCGGCCTGGATTTCAAGGAGCGCAAGGACATACCGGTCTATCATTCGGATGTCCGCGTTTGGGAAGTTACGCGCAAGGGCGAGCATGTCGGGCTGTTTTTCGGCGATTATTTCGCCCGGCCGTCCAAGCGCGGCGGTGCATGGATGAGTTCTTTCCGGGATCAGGAGAACATCGACGGCAAGATCACGCCGATCATCATCAATACCTGCAATTTCCCGAAGGCCAGTCCGGCGCTGCTGAATTTCGACGAAGCCAAGACGCTGTTCCACGAATTCGGCCACGCCTTGCACGGCTTATTGTCGAATGTCCGATTCCCGCGCCTTGCCGGCACCAATGTGGCGCGCGATTTCGTGGAGCTTCCGTCGCAAATCTTCGAACATTGGCTGGAAGAACCGGCGGTGCTGGAGAAATTCGCGGTTCATGTCGAGACCGGAAAGCCCATGCCCAAGGCGCTTCTGGAAAAGCTCAACGCCGCGCGCAACTTCAATCAGGGCTTCACGACGGTGGAGCTCCTGGGATCTGCCTTTGCCGATCTCGATTTCCACGCACTGGAAAATCCCGGCGACGTGGATGTCTCGGCTTTCGAGAAGCGGTCGATGGCACGCATCGGCATGCCGGATGAAATCGCGATGCGTCATCGCCCCACGCACTTCCTGCACATCTTCGACGGTGACGGCTACTCGGCCGGCTATTACTCATACATGTGGGCGGAAGTGCTGGACGCGGACGGATTCCGCGCCTTCAAGGACGCAAAAAATCCGTTCGACCCCGAAACCGCGAAACGGCTGCACGATTACATCTATTCTGCCGGCGGCACGCGCGATTACGCTGAGGCTTACCGCCTTTTCCGCGGGCGCGATCCCAAAATCGACGCGTTGCTCGAAGGTCGGGGACTGAAAGCGGCCTAGCGGTCGGCGACCTGGCGGGAATCCTTGCTCGGCATCAGCACCCGATCGATGACCTGCATGACGCCGTTCTTCTGGTGGATGTCATAGACGGCGATATCCGCCATCGTGCCGTTTTCATCCATCAGCAGGATGTTCGTGGGTCCGTTGAGACTGGCGACGATCGTCCCGCCTTCCAACGTGTGCAGCTTCACCCGCCCGCCCTGCTCATTGATGAGTTGCAGCAATCTGGTGGAATCGTAGCTGCCCTTGACCACCAGATAGCGCGCGTTCTTTTTCGCGGACTTCATGATCGTTGCGGCTTCATCCTTACCGAGTGCGGCATAGGCCGCATCCGTCGGCGCAAAGACCGTGTAGGTGCCGCCGCCGTTCAACGTGTCGGCAAGACCCGCCGCCTTCACCTCGGAAACAAATTTCGCGTGTTCCGGCGATTTGGACGCGTTCGCCAGAATGCTTTCGCCTGGCAACATCGCCGTACCGGCGATCATGGGATTGGAGACATCCATCACCGGCGTCGCCGGGGCCGCGCTGGTCATGGACGTGACCGCACCGGAACCCGCGCCGATGAAAACCGCTGTCGCTGCTGCTGCTATCGCCAAGTGCTGCACTGGGAACCCTTCCGCGGGCCATGCCCGCCGCCAAGCCTTCAGTGCGTTAATGTTGCACGGGCATGGGGGTTCCGATGTTGGGCCAAAGTCTTAGTTTGGAACCAAATCGCGATCTGAATATCGATGGGAATCCGCCGAAAACTTCGGCAATTGCAATCCAAAGGCAAGCGAAACGGTCGATTCAACCATCCATGCTGGATTGCGGATTGCCGATGACGCTGAGGAATTCGCGGCGCGTCAGTGGGTTCTTGCGGAACTCGCCATGCATGGCGGAGGTGACCATGGACACCCCGGTCTTATGAACGCCGCGCGTGGTCATGCACTGATGCGAGGCCTCGATCACCACGGCAACACCTTTGGGCTGCAGCACCGTATCGATGCAATGTGCGATCTGCGCGGTCATCTTCTCCTGCACCTGCAGACGGCGAGCATAAGCTTCCACAACCCGCGCCAGCTTTGAGATTCCGACCACCTTGTTGTTCGGCAGATAGCCGACATGGGCGCGGCCGATGATCGGCGCCAGATGATGTTCGCAATGCGATTCGAAGCGGATATCGCGCAACACGATCATGTCGTCATAGCCTTCGACTTCCTCGAAGGTGCGCGCCAGATAGGTTTCCGGATCTTCGTTGTAACCGGAGAACCAATCTTCGAAGGCGCGTGCCACGCGCGCGGGCGTATCGATCAGGCCTTCGCGCTGCGGATCGTCTCCGGTCCAACGCAGCAAGGTGCGGACAGCGGCTTCCGCTTGTTCCCGCGACGGGCGCGGCTCGGATGGCACCGGCTGCTTGGTGCAAAACGTATTGGGTTTCTTGGCTTCGGACATGGTCATGCTCGTTAGATGCCGCTTGCGGGCATTTACGACAGGGAAAAACGGGCAGATCAACCGAGGGTTTGTAGGGATTAGTGAATCCGGCGGTGTTCGTGCGGGCTTTCCAGCACGAAACCCGGAATTTCCGCCTCGAAATCCTCGCCGGTGGCGGCACGCATCAGATAGCGGCCCTGCATGGCGCCTGAGGCGGTGGGGAGCGGACAACCGCTCGTGTATTCGAACTTCTGTCCCGGCGCGAGAACCGGCTGCGCCCCTACGACACCCGGACCGCGCACTTCCTGAATGTGGCCTTCGGCGTCGGTGATGTGCCAGTAGCGCGAGAGAAGCTGCACCGTTTCCGCGCCCTTGTTCTCGATCGTGACGGTGTAAGACCACAAATAACGGCGTTCGCCCGGATCGGACTGGTCGTCCAGAAATGCAGGCTTCACGGCAACGCGGATGTGGCGGGTGACGCGCTCGTACATGGGGCGATTATGGATTGTGAGTCTGCGAACCCGCAAGACTTATGGTAACCGCAAGGTTAATTGCGGGTCAGCCGCGTGGCGCGACAGTCACATCCGTGGTCACGGAATTGGCGATAAAACAGCCGTCATGCGCCTGGTGGTGGAAATCCGCGAGCATTTCCGCGCTCACATTCGCGCCGTCCGCGAACCGGACATCGGGATGCAAAACCACGCGCGTGATCTGCATTTTCCCGTTCGCGCCTTTCTCCATATAGCCGACAGCAGCGTCGTCATAGGATTCGACAGTGAGCTTCTTCAGCGCGCAGATCGCGAGAAAGGTGAGCATGTGACAGGAAGACAGCGATGCAACGAACGCCTCCTCCGGATCGACGCGATCGGCGTCACCCTTGTAGGCTGGCGTGGCGGATGCAGTGAGCGTGATGTTCCCATTCTTGAACACCATTTCGTGCGCGCGATTGTAGGACGCGTAGGTGAAATCCGCGCTTGTGCGTTTCCAGCGAACGCCGGCGTGATGTTCGGACATGTCAGACTCCCTTGAGCGCCTGTTCGAGGTCTTCGCAAATATCTGCCGGATCTTCCAAACCTACGGAAAGACGCAGCAATCCGGGCGTCACGCCAAGCTCCAACCGCGCGTCCGGCTTCACGCGCTGATGCGTCGTTGTTTCGGGATGGGTCATGATGCTCTTGGCATCGCCCAGATTGTTCGACACGTCGATCAACTGCAACGCGTTCTCCAGCCGGAACGCGGCGGCCTTTCCGCCATCGACTTCAAACGTCACGACGCCACCGCCGCCCGACATCTGTGCGCGCGCCAGCTTGTGCTGCGGATGATCGTCTCTGAAGGGATACAGAACCCGCGTGATCTTTTTCTGTCCCGCGAGAAAGTCCGCCACCTTTGCGGCGCTCTCGCAATGCGCACGCATCCGCAGATCGAGAGTCTCCAGACTCTTCAAATGGAGCCACGCATTGAACGGACTGATCGCCGGACCGGTATTGCGCAAGAAAGGCTGCAGATGGTCCTTCAGGAAATCCTCTTTGCAGAGGATGACGCCACCGAGCGCACGGCCCTGCCCGTCGATATATTTGGTCGAACTGTGCACCACGACATGCGCTCCGAACTCCATCGGCCGCTGCAGAGCGGGCGAAGCGAAAGCGTTGTCGACCACCAGCCAGGCACCGGCCTTGTCCGCGATTTTTGCCACCGCCTTCAGATCCACGATGGCCAAAGTCGGATTGGCGGGTGTCTCCAGGAACAGCATGCGGGTTTTCGGCGTCATCGCCGCCGCCCACTGCTCGATATCGCTGCCGTCTACAAATGTATGCGTGATATCGAAGCGCGGCAGAATTTCCTCAATCACGTAACGGCAGGCACCGAACATCGCCTTGGCGCCAACCACATGATCGCCGGTCTTGAGCGCACTGAGGAAAACGCCGCTGACCGCCGCCATACCACTCGCCGTGGCGCGGGCCACCGGTGCGCCTTCCAGCGCTGCCATGCGATCCTCGAACATGGTGACAGTGGGATTGGAATAACGGCTGTATTGATAGCCAGGCGATGCTCCGGTGAAGCGGCCTTCCGCTTCGTCGGCGGATTCGTAGGCATAGCCGGACGTCATGAATAGCGGCTCAGACGTCTCCTGGAACGGTGTGCGCATCTGTCCGCCGCGAACGCCAAGCGTTCGTGCGCGCCATTTTCCGGGCTTTTTGTTCGTCGTCATGGCCGCATGTTGCGTGCTTGCCCGTGGGGGTCAAGCTGAATAAGGTCGCGCCCGCATCCCATCAGACATGCAGGCAATGAACACCATCAGCCATCATTCGGCGCTCATCTACGTCATGGTTATCGTTTCCGCTGCGGACGGCGTGATGAGCGAGCGCGAACTCAAGACCATCGGCAATATCGCCAAGACCTTGCCGGTCTTCCGCGATTTCGAGGAGCATCGTTTGCTGCCCGTGGCGCAGGAGTGCGGCTCGATCCTGCAGGAGCAGGACGGCGCGGACGCCGTGCTCGGCCTGATCAAGGAAGCGTTGCCGGATCACTTGGTCGAGACGGCCTATGCGCTGGGCCTGGAAGTCGCGTTGTCGGATTCCCGCGTCATGCTCGAGGAAGTGCGCATCCTGGAAGTGCTACGCCGCTCGCTCCATATCGACCGGCTGATCGCCGCCGCGCTCGAACGCGGCGCACGCGCCCGTTACCAGATCGCCTGAGAACCGCATGCGTCGCCTGCTCCTCCTGCGCCATGCCAAGGCCGTGCAGGATAGCGGCGAAGGCGACCATGCGCGCGTGCTGACCGATCGTGGACGCCGCGACGCAGCGCGCATCGGTCAAGCAATGGATATCCGCGGCTATATTCCCGATCTTGTTGTCTGCTCCAACGCAGCACGAACCACGGAAACCTGGCAACTGCTGTCACCAGAATTGGCGAAAGCACCAAAGGTGGAATTCACCAAGGCTTTGTATCTCGCCGCGCCGAAAAACATCCTGGCGCAGATTCAGATCAGCCCGGACGACGTCAAGACGCTGATGCTGGTTGGGCACAATCCCGGCATCGAGGAGTGCGCCATCCGCCTCGCCCGCAAGCCGGTGTCCAAATCGGAAAGCCACAAGCTCTCGGACATGCGTGAGAAATTCCCGACTTGCGCACTCGCGGTTCTGGACTTTGATATCGAGTCATGGAGTGACGCCGGGAGCGGGGGCATTCTGCTGGAGTTTCTCAGGCCTCGCGACCTGACGGGTTAAAGCAGCCCCAACCGCGCCAATTGCTCCTCCGGCGCTTCGATGTGCTTGAGCGCTACGCGTAGAGCATCTGCCATTTCGGCTTCGCGCGAAGAGCCCGCGAGATTTTCATTTTCGTCCGGGTCTTCGCGAAGATCGTAGAGATGGTTGCCCGAAAAGCGACGCCCGGCCCAATAAGGCAACGCATCGCTCGCATCCCACATCTGCCGTAGCACAGGCACGCGGCTTCCCGGCATCTTGTCCAAGCGCGCGCGCTCGTCCGGCAACGGCAATTCCTGTTCGCGCGTGAGTATGTGCGTCGGCATGGTCGACCAGCGGTTCGACCACATCGAGAGCGGCTCGTTTTTCCCCGCGGGCGCGCGGACATATTTGGTCGAGGCGTCAATGTAATGCACCTCGCGGCCCCACACACCCGCCAGAATCCAGTCCCGGATCGCCGTCTTCTCGCGCCTCAGAAGCGGCAGCAGTGAAGCGCCATGCGTCCGCTGACGGATCTTGTCCGTTACGCCGAACAGCTCCGTAAGCGTGGCGAAGATGTCCGCGCTGGTGGTGAGTGCATCGCATGTTCCAGCTTCGACATCCGGTCCCGCAATCAGCAGCGGGATGCGCGCGATCGTGTCGTAAAGCGGCACCGCTGGCTTTCCCCAGATGTCCTTCTCTCCGAGATAATGCCCATGATCGGTGCAGAGGATGACCAGCGTGTCGCGCCACAAATCCTGCGCGTCGATGGCATCCAGCACACGGCCAAGCCAGTGATCGATCATCATGAGCTTGGCGCCATAACGGGCGCGGATGTGCCGGCCCTCGCGTTCGCTGATCATGCCGTTCGCCACGGCGCCAACGGCATAGGGCGGCCAGATGAGTGGGGCACCGTCCCAATCTGGATCGGTGCGTTTCACATAGGCATCCGGCGTGTCGAACGGCTCATGCGGATCGAATTCATCGACGAAGAGAAAGAAGCGGTCATGCGCGTTTGCGTTTTCACCGAGCCATTCGGCGGCCGCTTGCATCGTGCGCGGTCCTGGAAAATCCGCTTCGCCCTTGAACCAGCCGCGCGACCGGTCATAGGGCATGTCGCGTTTGAAGCCGAACATGGGCGCGCCGGCCCAACTGGGATCGCCCCGCGTCTTCCACGGATCGCTTTCATGGCCGCGCTGGTAATCCCATGCCGTGAAATCGGTGTGGTAGTTTTCGCCACCGGTCTCAAACAAATGCGGATGATCGCTGATGAGCTGTGATACCACGCCAGCCCTATGAAGATGCGCCGTGATCGCGTCTTCCCATATTTCTACAGAACCCCAAGGCCTCCAGAGAAAATCCCAGGCGCCGCAGAGAATGTCATGCCGCGCGGGAATGCAGGGCAGTGAGGCCGCATAGTGTTTCGTGAACCGCACACTGCGCGCCGCTAATCGGTCCAGATTGGGTGTGGCGAACTCCCGCCCGCCATAGGCACCCAGCATGTGACGGTTCAGGCTGTCCAGAAGAATGACGATAGCGTTTTTCGCCGTCGTCACGCGCGGCTCGTTTCCGCCAGAGCCAGCCTTCGCCAACCGAATGCGTTTTCGCAGATCGGGTCGCCCATCATTCGGCCGGAGCGCTCCGCGATGAGCCGCCCGCCGACTTTCTCATAGAAGAAGCGGGCGTTATTTTTCGCGTGCGCCCAGATCACGCAGGAGCCATAGCCGCGCTCGCCCATCCAGACGAACGCATTGCGCAGCAACGCACGCCCAATTCCGCCGCCATAGCAGGCGGGATCGACATACAAAGTATAAACCTCGCCATCGAAGCCAAGCGTCGCATCGCGCGCTTGCCCGCAACTCGCCATTCCGACGATGCCAATGTTCTCATCTTCCGCGACGAACACCGCTTCGCTGCGCACGCGCACAGCCGCACGCCAGCGCGCCGCTTGACCGCGCGGCGTCATGGCGCACAGCAATCGCATGGGGAGGATCGCGGCGTAGGTATCGTGCCAGGATTCGATGTAGACGCGCGCGATACCGTCGGCATCGTCGGGTTTTGCCTGGCGCACCTTGACCGCAAGACCGCTCATGAGTGCGATCTTTGCGCGATCTTTCGGCGCTGCCAAGTGCAATTACCGTTTCATATCCGGTGAAATGAAAAGTTGCATTCCGCGCGTCGAAATCTTGACCGATTTGTGTTTCGTGCGACACGGAATTGCGCACGTTTCAATTTTCTTTTTTGCCAAACGGAGTTACAGTGATTCTGCATCGACCAAGCCGACGCACCGTCTGTAACGGGCATCAAAGAGGCTGGCGCACTTGAACAGGGAAATGACGCGTTCGGAGAACCAACGTTCGCACCAAGCGGTGCGAACGCGGCGGTTTGCTTGGTTTTTCGGGCACGACGGGGGAACGAGGCACACACTTAAGGGTTAGTTCACGGGGCAGTGAGACAATTATCGTGCGTAGATCACTCAGCCGTCTTGTCATGTCTGCAAAGGATCACGACATCTGAATCGTGATGGGCGTGCAAGACGTACAGGGAGTCGACCGATGAGTACGTTGGACGTCTTCGACATCTTCACCCGCGACTATGCGCGCGAGCGCTTCGAAACGATGAGCCTGCGCGATTGGCTCCTCGCCGCGCGCGACGACAAGATGCTCTACGCCACGCCATCCGAGCGTATGGTCTCCGCGATCGGCGAAGCGGAACTGGTCGACACCGCGCAGGATAGCCGCCTCGGCCGCATCTTCTTCAACCGCACCATCAAGACCTATCGCGCCTTTGACGGTTTTTTCGGCATGGAAGACACGATCGAGCGGATCGTGAGCTACTTCAAACACGCCGCGCAAGGCTTGGAAGAAAAGCGGCAGATTCTCTATCTCCTCGGCCCCGTCGGCGGCGGCAAATCCTCGCTCGCGGAACGCCTCAAGGATCTGATGGAGAAACATCCGATCTATGTGCTGAAAGCCGGGGAGAACATCAGCCCCGTCTTTGAAAGCCCGCTCGGACTTTTCCGTTCGCAAGAGCTCTCTTCGCTGCTCGCCGACAAATACGGCATCGAAAAGCACCGCACCGGCCAGGTAATGAGCCCGTGGGCTGTGAAGCGTCTCGATGAATTCGGCGGCGATATTTCCAAATTCGAAGTCGTGCGCCTTTACCCCTCCAAGCTGCGCCAGTTCGCTGTGGCGAAGACCGAGCCCGGCGATGAGAACAATCAGGATATCTCTTCGCTCGTCGGCAAGGTGGACATCCGCAAGCTCGAACATTTCAGTCAGAACGATCCGGACGCCTATTCCTTCTCCGGCGGTCTGTGCCGCGCCAATCAGGGCCTTCTCGAATTCGTCGAAATGTTCAAGGCGCCGATCAAGGTTCTGCACCCGCTGCTGACCGCAACGCAGGAAGGCAACTACACTGGCACCGAGACGCTTGGGCCAATCCCGTTTAACGGCACCATCCTCGCCCATTCCAACGAAGCGGAATGGACCGTCTTCAAGAACAACCGCAACAACGAAGCATTCCTGGACCGCATCAGCGTCGTCACCGTGCCCTACTCGCTGCGCGTGACCGAAGAGACCGCGATCTACAAGAAGCTTCTGAAGAGCAGCGATCTGGACGGATCGAAATGCTCGCCCGAAACGCTGGAAATGCTTGCGAAGTTCTGCGTGATGACGCGCCTGAAGGAGCATGAGAACTCCAATCTCATCTCCAAGATGCGCGTCTATGACGGCGAAAAGCTCAAGGACACCGATCCGAAGGCGAAGACCTTGCAGGAATACAAAGACGCGGCGGGCGTGGATGAAGGCATGACGGGCATCTCCACCCGCTTCGCCTACAAGACGCTGTCGGAAACCTTCAACTACGACCATTCTGAAGTCGCGGCCGATCCGGTGCATCTGATGTATGTGCTGGAGCAGGCCATCAAGCGCGAGCAATATGCGGACGAGACCGAGAAGAAATATCTCGAATTCATCAAAGCCGAACTCGCCCCGCGCTATGCCGAATTCATCGGCAAGGAAATCCAGAAGGCCTATCTTGAAAGCTATGGCGAATATGGCCAGAACCTGTTCGATCGCTACATCGCTTATGCCGATGCGTGGATCGAAGATCAGGATTACAAGGACGCCGACACCGGCCAACTTCTCAACCGCGAAGCGCTCGACAACGAATTGTCGAAGATCGAAAAGCCGGCCGGTATCGCGAACCCGAAGGATTTCCGCAACGAGGTCGTGAAATTCGCGTTACGTTATCGCGCACAGCATGACGGCACCAATCCGGCATGGACCGCTTACGAGAAAATCCGCTCCGTCATCGAAAAGCGGATGTTCACACAGGTCGAAGATCTGCTGCCGGTGATCAGCTTCGAGTCCAAGAAAGACAGCGATACCGAGACGAAGCACAATGAATTCGTGAAACGCATGCTGTCGCGCGGATATACCTCGCGTCAGGTGCGCCGCCTCGTCGAATGGTACATGCGCGTCAACAAGGCGGGGTAGTGCAGGAATGGATCCCGGCTCGCGCATCGCTTCGCTCGCCGGCCGGGATGACAGGTTCTAAGGCATGACCCACTTCATCGACCGCCGCCTGAATCCCAAGGGCAAAAGCCTCGGCAATCGCCAGCGCTTCCTGCGCCGTGCGCGGACGCAAATTCGCGAGGCTGTTCAGAAATCGCTCAAAGACACGTCGGTCGCGGATATCGACAAGGACCGCAAAGTCCGCATTTCGACCAAAGGCACGAAGGAACCGCGCTTCCGCCTCGATCCGAAAGCCGGCGGCGAGCATGATTTCGTGCTGCCGGGCAACAAGCAGTTCACGCCCGGCGACGAGATCAAAAAGCCTCCTTCAGGCGACGGCGGTGGACGCGGCAAGGAAGCAGCCGACTTTGCGGAAGGTGACGACGAATTCGAATTCACCATGACGCAGGAGGAAGTGCTCGATATTTTCTTCGAAGATCTCGAACTTCCCAACCTGGTTCGCACCACACTGAAGGACACGCCGAACAAAGTGTGGAAGCGCGCGGGCATCACGACGGCCGGCTCGCCGACACAGATCAACCTCATCCGCACCATGCGCAACGCGCAGGGCCGCAGACTGGCCCTGCATCGCCCGAAGCTAAAAGATGTGGAGGCCTTGCAAGCGGAACTCGATGCTCTTGAGCAAGAGCCCGATACCAACCGCGAGAAGATTGCCGCATTGAAAGAGCAGATCGCGAAGCTCCATTCGAAGCGCAAATGGGTCGGGTTTATCGATCCGGTCGATGTGCGCTTCAACTCCTACACCGAGCAACCGGTGCCGACCTCACAAGCCGTGATGTTCTGCCTGATGGATGTGTCCGGCTCGATGGGCGAACGCGAGAAGGATCTCGCCAAGCGCTTCTACATGCTGCTGCACCTGTTCCTCAAACGCCGTTACAAGCGCGTAGACATCGTCTTCATCCGGCACACACATGATGCGCAGGAAGTGGACGAGCAGGAATTCTTCTATTCGCGCCAATCCGGCGGCACCATCGTTTCCACGGCATTGGACAAGATGCTGGAAATCCAGAAAGAGCGTTACGCCACCGCGGATTGGAACATCTACGCGGCGCAGGCATCCGATGGTTACACCCAAAGCGGCGATGCACGGCGCTGCGTGGAGATGCTCAACAACGACATCATGCCGCTTTGCCAGTACTACGCTTACATCGAAATTCTGGACGAGCGCGAAATGGAAGTCTTCGCCTCCGAGGAATCCGGCGCCGAATTGTGGCGGGCCTATCGGACCGTCGCCGACGGCTGGCCCAATTTCGCGACCAAGCGCATCTCCAAGCCGGCCGATATCTTCCCGGTGTTCCGCGAACTCTTCAAGAAGGCGGACGTCGCGTGAGCAACCTTCTCTTTTCCGAAGCCGAGTGGGATTTCTCGACTCTCGATCGCACCTTCAAGGCCATCGAGCATATCGCACTGAATGATTTGAAGCTGGACGTCTATCCCAATCAGATCGAAGTCATTTCGTCCGAGCAGATGCTGGACGCCTATTCCTCGCTCGCCATGCCGCTGATGTACAATCACTGGAGCTTCGGCAAGCTGTTCGCGCGGGAAGAAGCGATGTACCGCGCCGGCTACTCCGCCCTCGCCTATGAAATCGTCATCAATTCCAGCCCATGCATTTCCTATCTGCTGGAAGAAAACACCATGACGATGCAGGCGCTGGTCATGGCGCATGCCGCGTTCGGCCACAATCATTTCTTCAAGAACAACTATCTCTTCCGGCAATGGACCAACGCCGAAGGCATCCTCGACTATCTCGCCTTCGCCAAGAAATATGTCGCCGCCTGCGAGGAGAAATATGGCCGCGACGAGGTTGAAGCTATCCTCGACAGCGCGCATGCGCTGATGGACCAGGGTGTTTTCCGCTATCGCCGCCCGCCGCGTCCATCGCGCGAGCGCACTCTGGAAAAGATGCGCGCCCGGGCGCAATACGAAGAGGAATCCTACAACGAGCTTTGGCGCACGCTTCCCGCGGGCATCGAACCGCCCGCCACCGCGCCCACCGCCGATCCGGAGGACGACTATAGCGGCGACATGAAGTTACCCGAGGAGAACATCCTCTACTTCCTCGAAAAGCACTCCCCGTCGCTGCGGGCCTGGCAGCGCGAAACGCTGCGCATTGTGCGGAACCTCGCGCAATATTTCTATCCGCAGAAACAAACCAAGGTGATGAACGAAGGCTGCGCCAGCTTCGTGCACCACGCGATCATGAACATTCTTTACGATCGCGGCATGATCAACGAGGGCTCCTTGCTGGAGTTCATGCATAGCCACACCTCCGTCGTCTTTCAGCCGGAGTTCGATGACAAGCGCTATTACGGCATAAACCCCTACGCGCTCGGTTTCGGCATGATGACAGACATCAAGCGCATCGCCACCGAGCCGACGGATGAAGATCGCGATTGGTTTCCCGCCTTCGCCGGCAATGGCGATTGGGTGGGCGTGCTGAAGGATGCATGGGCGAACTACCGCGACGAAAGCTTCATCGAACAGTTCCTGTCGCCCAAGCTGATGCGCGATTTCCGCTTTTTCTCGCTGTTCGATAAGGCGGATGAGGGCGCTTACAAAGTGAGCGCGATCCATGACGAGACCGGCTATCGCCGCGTCCGCCAACTGCTGGCCCGTCAGTATGACGCGAGCCTCAACGAACCGAACATCCAGGTGAAATCAGCGGACCTCAAAGGCAATCGCCGCCTGATCCTGGAGCACAAAATGCACCGCGGCGTCCCGCTGGACGGAAAGACGAGAGAACTTGTGCTCGCCCACGTCGAGCGCCTTTGGGGCCACGACGTGGGTCTGAGCGAGACCGACGCGGGTTAGGCGTCAGGTCAGTGTTTGGCCATCGTGGCCGTGGTGGTTTGCGATGTGGCCGCAGGCGACCACATACCCGAATACATCAATCCACCGGTGACGATAACGATCAGTGCAAGGCCCGCGACGACGGCCACAATGCGCGTCACCGTCTCGTCCTTGTCGACATCTCTTGAAGCGTGAAGCGGTTCTTCCATTCCAATCCTCCCAACCGGATCGGAGCGCCCATGAAACAGGGCGACCAACCGGCATGCCCATGCAACGAACGAAGCGATTATAACGCCGCGCCGGCCTCGCGTCACTTGGGATCAGGGGGTCTAAGATCCCGAAATGCCGCGAAAACCGGCGCTGGCGGACGAGACCGGCATCAACCGTCCACCCCGTTCGCCGTGGTGGCGTGTGCGGTATCGACGATCTGCTGCGCAGGAGCCGGGTTGGCTTGGGCATGCGGCTGGCTGGGCGAGTAGACCGTGCCAGCCAGGATGAACGCCGAAGCAGCGATGATGGCCAAGGTCAGCACTTTCGAGCCGTAAACCTCGCCGTTGGAAGTGGTATGCGTCATTTGCCTCTCCATGTGCGGCCGGTTTCTGGAGGAAGGGGGTAACCATCCGTTCACCGGTCACAGGCGGGAGATGGGGGGTGTTCGTCAGTCCACAATAGTTCGATTGCTGCGTTGCACCCGCCCTCGGCCATGCGCAAAAGGCATGCTTCCAGACCTTGAAACGCACCCAGCGGCTCACTAGCACGAACTTAACAATAGCATGACAATTGAGCGTAACGGCCAGCCAATTCAGAGCTATTTCGGTTTGGC
>Ga0153956_1001333_pt1 | contig 22172 bp, 18 predicted proteins | sample TSFL040MetaG_FD_104704 | JGI IMG/M metagenome (GOLD analysis project Ga0153956, IMG submission 104704) | Attine ant fungus gardens microbial communities from Florida, USA - TSFL040 MetaG | ecosystem: Host-associated > Fungi > Mycelium > Unclassified | place: USA: Florida, Wekiwa Springs... | reverse complement strand
TCGTTCGACGAGTGGGATGCGTGTCTTGCGGACGGGGGCTGTCGCGGCGCGGGGCTCGACGATCACGGCAATGGGCGCGGGCGCATGCCGGTGCAGAGCGTGAAGTTCAGCGACGCTCAGGCTTATCTCGCGTGGCTGTCGAAAAGGGTCGGGCGCACTTATCGGCTGCCCAGCGAATCCGAGCGCGAGTATTTTACCCGCGCAGGCACGACGACGCCGTTCTGGTTTGGCAAAACCATCGGTCCGCAGGACGCCAATTATTACGCATCGATTCCGTACGCGAACGGGCCGCGCGGCGTGGACAGCAAGGGACCGGTGCCGGTTGATTCCTACGCGCCGAATCCGTTCGGTCTCTATCAGGTCCATGGCAATGTCTATGAATGGACGATGGACTGCTACAACAAGCGCTACACGCAGGATACGCCGGCCGATGGCTCGCCATGGCTGGAAGGCGACTGCACGCAGCGCATGGTGCGCGGCGGTCGCTGGGATGCGCAGCCGTCGGAACTGCGTTCGGGCGCGCGCAACTGGATTCTCGGCGAAGGCGCGGGCGGCAGCTACGGCTTCCGCGTGGTGCGGGATCTCGGCGCGATAAAGTAGGGGTAGGCAACGCTGCCGTCAGTCACTACCTTGCACGGCTGTCCCAATGCGCTCTAGCGAGATTGGAGGGTCGATGGCTGTGCTGTCCAACGTGGATATTGTCGAACGGTTGCTGGCTGCGGCGGCGTTCGGAAGTCTGATTGGTTTCGAGCGCGAACGCTTGCTCTGGGCCGCCGGAATCCGCACTCACATGCTGGTCTGTGTCGGCGCGTGCCTGTTCATGATTGTGTCCGCGTTCGGATTCTCGCTATCGCTGTCGCAGGAGCACGTTGTCCTCGATCCGTCGCGTGTCGCAGCACAGGTCGTCTCCGGTATCGGCTTTCTCGGCGCGGGCGCGATCCTTGCGCGCGGCGAGATCGTGCGCGGGTTGACCACCGCGGCCAGCATCTGGACGGTGGCGGCCATCGGCCTCGCCGTCGGCGGCGGGCTTTATTTCGCGGCCGGCGCATCGACTGCGATCATTCTGGTGATCCTTGCAGGCGTGAAGCCGCTCGAAGAAGCGTATCGGGATCGCAATCAGACCTGCCGCCTTCGCATCGAAAGTCAGCGCGGTGCGCTCACCCCCGAACTGCTCAAGCAGACGCTTGCGATCCGCAACGGCCAGATCAAGCGGTTCCTCGCCAAGGCGCGCAACACCGAGGTGGACGACTTGATCGTGATCCTGACCAAAGTGTCTTCGAAAGACATCGCGACCCTTGTGCCCAAAATTCAGGCCATGGACGGCGTGACCGACGTCACCGTCGTTTCCCGTGGCAGCGGCGAGGTCAGGGAAGCCGCCACCTGAACCTGGCCCATTCACACCCGCGCCAGATAAAACTTGCGCTTGGAACAAATTAAGAACACTTTAGTAAGTCATTGATATATCGTTGTGATTCGCCCCATTCGGGGCGCTACATCTAGGGTCTTTCCAAGCTTCGAGGACTACATGTCCACCATTGCGTTCGACAATACGGCGCTGACGCGCATCGCTGACTTCGCCCGCACGCTGTCGCGCCTCCACGCCGCCGCCCGCACCCGGCCGGTGGATGACGATCAGATCGACCGCGCGTTCAACGCGGTCTGCATGTCGGTGTGGGGCTACACCACGGACGATTTCAGCGATGACCTGTTCTCGCTGAAGGACCACGAATTTCTCGACACGCTGGACGAGGCGCGGGCGCGCATCTTTGCCGCCGAGCACGGTTACGATCTGGTGGACGATACCGGCATTCTCGCCGACTGGTGGGGCTATTGCTGGATGATCCTCGCCGAGCATCGCGGCCTGCTGACGCCGGACATCCGGGCCAAGGCGCGGATGGCGATGGAAGAAAAGTATCTCGCGGCGCCCAACGTGATCGGCGTCATCGTCGGCCGGTAAGAGACTTTCCCGGTTCAAGGATGAGACTGCACATGCATCTTGCGGGCATGGGCTAGGGACGGCGGCGAGAGATTGCGCGAGATCCACGGGAGCGGTGTCGTCGCTTCACAGCGCGCGTTTGGCTTTCGGCATGGCGATCTTCGGCAACGTCGCGTCCGGCGCCATCGGTTGCGCATATCGCGGCGCCGGCAGCGCGCTGGTGATATCCTCCGACGAATAGGTGTCTTCGGAAATTTCCGCTGCGACGGGCGCGACTTTCATCTCGCCGAGGCGCGCGCGCAGCTCCGGCGTCAGGCCCGAATAGCTGCTGACGGGCGTGAATTCCGTACTCCGGCCATTGGCTGTCTGCGTGCCGGAATAGGCAACAAGTCCGTTCGCGGTGGCGACGATGTCGCCGGGCCGCAGCGTGGTGTCGAGCGTCAGGTCGACCGGCGCGAGGCCTGCGGGATCGCGGCCGTTGCAGGTGCAGTCCGCCTTTAGCGCCTTGCGATAGGCGAAGGCATTCGGCGTATCGACATAGCGCTCGCCCATATTGCCGACGGCGTAGTCGATGCTGTTGCCGGAATAGACCTTGGTGGTGCTGGCCGGGCAAAACGACTGGCACATCTGCGCCGGTGTACCGCCGCCGCGCGAGGTCAGCGGGAAATAGCGGCCGTCGCAGGTGCGCACGCAGAACGTGGTGAAGCGGCCGCTCGGTGCGGGGGGCGGAGCGGGCTGTGCGTTGGAATTCGAAAAGCCGAACGGATCGGCGAAGGCATTGCTGGGCTGCTGCTGCGGAGCAGGCGCGGGGGCTGGTTCGTTGTTGCCGAACAGAAAATCGAAAATGCCTGCCGATGCCGCGTCCGGCATAAGCGCCATGGGCATTGCCAGTACAAGGGCAAATGCCATGCACAGGATACGCGACTGTCGACGCAACACTGGGACCACCTACGCAAGACCACGCGCACGGCCGCGTTCGCTGCCGTGTCAACGACCTTAACGTGCGATGGTAAACGCGAGGTTAGGACGTGAGAGCCTGTCGCGCTTCGCGCAGCCGGACCATGATCTGCAGCGCCCGATTCACCGGCGTCGGAATACCGAGACCAGCGGCTTTCGTCACAACGTAACCGTTGAGATGATCGATCTCGGTCGGCTTGCCGCGTGCGAGATCCTGCGCCGTCGAGGACGATTGCTGCGGCATCGTATCGGCCAGCGCGAGCACGGTGTTCCTGATATCGGCGGGAATCGAAATGCCCAGCGCTCCGGCGACGGCGAGGCACTCGCCGATGACATCGTCCGCGACGTCGATGACGCCTTCGACCTTGAACAGCGGGCCGTAGGGAAGTTCGGCGACCGCCGACAGCGCGTTGTAGACGCAGTTGGTGATGAGCTTGACCCACAGTGCGCCCACGACATCATCCGAAACCACGGTCGGAATAGCCGCCGCGCTGAAGTGCCGCGCGATTTCGGCGCTGGCAGGCGATGGCCCGATGATGAGATCGCCGCGACCTTTATGCAGGACGTGGCCCGCTTCGGCTAGCTCGGCGGCGACATAGACGGCGGCGGGCACCACGGTGCGTCCGATCACGGCTTGCAGGCGCTCGGCATTGTCGACGCCGTTCTGAAGGCTCAGGAGGGTTGTGTCCGGCGCGAGATACGGAGCCATCGTGCGGCCTGCGGATTCCGTGTCACCGGACTTCACGCAGAGCAGCACCACGTTCGCGCCGCTGACACCGGATGCATCGATCGTGGCGTTCACCGTTACGCTGCCCTGAAAGTGAATTCCGGTGAGCCGCAGACCGTGGGTCTTGATGGCCTCGACATGGGAAGGCCGCGCGATCAGCGTCACGTCATGTCCGGCACGCGCCAGCATCGCGCCGATATAGCTGCCGACGGCTCCGGCACCCATCACCGCGATTTTCATGCCGTCAATCTCCGGTCGCGTCCGTTCAGAAGAATACGAATGTCGCGAGAATGAAAACGGGGATCAGCACCAGCGCCGACCAGACCATATAGCCGAAGAAGCTTGGCATCTTCACGCCCGCCTGCCGCGCGATGGCATAGACCATGAAGTTCGGCGCGTTTCCGATATAGGTGTTCGCGCCCATGTAGACCGCGCCGGACGAGATCGCGGCGAGCGTCGCGGCCTTTGCCGTCATCAGGATGTGCGGATCGCCGCCCGCGAGCTGGAAGAACACGAGATAAGTCGGCGCATTGTCGAGGAACGACGACAGGGCGCCGGTGAGCCAGAAATAGGCGGCGGGATTGTTGCTGCCGTCGGCATGGGTGACGAGCTTGAGGAGTCCCGCGAATGGACCGCTTGCGCCGGCCTGCAGCATCGCCATCACCGGGACGATACAGATGAAGATGCATGCGAACAGAATGGCGACTTCCTTGATCGGCCCCCATGAAAAACCGTTGGCGGCGCGGTGTTCCTTTCGCGTCATCGCCAGCGACCACAGCGTCACCAGAATGAAGATCACGTCGCGAGCCAGATCCTGAAGCTGAAGCTCCGCGCCGCCGATCAGGAAGGTCACGCCGGGCTTCCACTGCGCGCTCATGAGAATCGCGGCGATGATGATCGCGATCAGCAGCAGGTTGATCTTGCCGTGGAGTCTGAGCGGTGTGTCGGGTGTCGGGTCCTTGATGCGCTTAAAGCGGCCTTCGCGATGGTGAAAATAAAGATCGATCACGCAGAAGATCGCCAAGACGATGCCGCCGACAAACAGCGTTTCCCGCCAGAGATGCTGCGTCGTCCAGAAGAAATCGACGCCCTTCAGGAAGCCGATGAACAGCGGCGGATCGCCAAGCGGCGACAGCGCGCCGCCGATATTCGCCACGAGAAAGATGAAGAACACGACGACATGGGCGTTGTAGCGCCGGTCGTCATTGGCGCGGATCAGCGGGCGGATCAGGATCATCGCCGCGCCGGTGGTGCCGACGATGCTGGCCATCACTGCGCCGATCGCAAGCAGCACGGTGTTTGTGAGCGCGCTGTCGTGCAGGTTGCCTTCCAGATAGATGCCGCCGGCGACGGTGAACAGCGCCAGCAACAGTAGGATGAACGGCATGTATTCCAGCAGCGTCGTATGGGCGAGCGTCGTGGTGACGGTGTAGCCGTCCGTTACGAGGAAGAGAGGAATGACGACCAGCGCCGACCAGAGCAGCGCGAATTTCGCGTAATGGTGCTCCCAGAGATGGGAATAGAACACCGGGCCGGTGGCGATGCAGAGCAGGATGCCGACAAACGGCAACGCCCACAGCGGCGAAAGCTTCGCACCATCGAGTCCTTCGGCGGCGAAGGCAGGTGCGGGAGCGAGAAGCAGGATACAGGCGAGCGTCATCCCGGCGAAGGCCGGAGCCCATAATCTGTGAGCGCGATGAAAGCCGTGGGACGTCCGCATTCTGATCCCCATTCCGTGTTTATGGATTTCGGCTCGCATTCGCTGCGCTGAGTTGGCCGGAACGATCCGGATCATGGCCCGCGAACGGAGATGCAACAATTATCCCTTCAGGAATTCGCCTGCCTTGTAGAGGGCGCGGAAGGGAATGCCGGCTTCGGCAAAAGCTTCGGTGGCGCCTTCGTCGCGATCCACCATGGTGAAGACCAGAACGACTTCGCCGCCGGCGTCCTTCACCGCATCCACGGCTTTGATGGCGGAGCCGCCCGTGGTGGTGACGTCCTCGACGATCACGATGCGCTTGCCCGCGAGGCCTTCGCCCTTGGCGAGACCTTCCACCGCCAGCCGCGCGCCATGTTCCTTCGGCTTTTTGCGCACGAAGAATGCGGCGATGGGGCGGCCCTTCAGCCAGGAGAGTTGCGCGATGGCGCCGGCGATCGGCACCGCGCCCATCTCGAGCCCGCCGATGTAATCCACATTGTCATCCTTCAGCGCGTCGAGCGACAGTTCGGCCAGCAGCGCCGCGCCTTCCGGATCGAGCATGGTCGGCTTGAGGTTGAAATAGAAGTCGCTCTTGCGGCCGGACGCCAGGGTGATTTCGCCGCGCCCGAACGAGCGTTTGCGGATGATGTCGGCGAGGCGTGCGCGGGAAGCTGATTTGGACAAGACGGTCTCTTCAGGCTATGGGGAATTTATGGATTTTAACGCTCACGGTGGAGACAATCCACAGTGGATCATCCATCGTCAACAGCGCAAGACCAATAAGGGGAGCCGATGACCATCGATTTCTACGCCTGGAATACGCCGAATGGCCGCAAGATCAGCGTCGCGCTGGAGGAAATGGGATTGCCCTACAAGGTGCACCCCATCAACATCTCCAAAGACGAGCAGTTCTCGCCGGATTTTCTGAAGATCAGCCCGAACAACAAGATTCCCGCCATCGTCGATCCCGAGGGGCCACATGGCAAACCGGTGAGCGTGTTCGAGTCCGGCGCAATCCTGCTTTATCTCGGCGAGAAGACCGGCAAGTTCCTGCCGAAGGATCTGGCTGAACGGATTCCGGTGCTGGAATGGCTGATGTGGCAGATGGGCGGTTTCGGGCCGATGCCTGGACAGGTGCATCACTTTATCGCACTGGAGAACGAACAGGATCGGCGCTACGGCCTCGAACGCTTCTCGAAGGAAACACGCCGGCTCTATGGCGTGCTGGACCGGCGGCTGGCGGAGCATGAATTCGTTGCGGATAAAATCTCGGTGGCCGACTTCGCGATCGTCGGCTGGGCGTGGCGGCACGAGCGCCACAAGGTCCCGCTGGAAGATTTTCCGAACGTGAAGCGCTGGTACGAGACCATGATGGCGCGGCCCGGCGTGAAGCGTGGGTTTGAGGTGAAACTGGGGTAATGCCTCGTCATTGCGAGGAGCCATTAGCGCGTTTACGCGCGTCTTCGACGCACTATGGCGACGAAGCAATCCATCTTCGTTCAAGAGTGGATTGCTTCGCGAAGTTTATCATCGGGCGGCGCTTTGCGCCGACCCGTTGGCCCGCAATCACGACTCAATGCGCCTCGTCCCAGTTGTTGGCGGCGCGTGCATCCACATGCAGCGGCACCGACATCGCGACGGCCGGGAACGGCGCGTCCTGCATCACCTGCTGAACCACGGGCAGGGTTTTCTCCACCTCTGCTTCCGGCACCTCGAAAATCAGTTCGTCGTGCACCTGAAGCAGCATTTGTGCCGAGAGTTTCTTCGCGGCCAGCGCATCTTCCATCCGGATCATGGCGCGGCGAATGATGTCGGCTGCCGAACCTTGCAGCCTCGCATTGATTGCAGCACGCTCGTTGAACGAGCGGATCGAGGGATTGCTGGCCTTGATGTCCGGGTAGTGGCATTTGCGGCCGAAGATCGTCTCGACATAGCCGTGCTCACGGCAGAAATCCCGCGTCGCATCCATGTAGGCGCGAATGCCGGGGAAGCGCTCGAAGTACTTCTTGATGTAAGCGCCGGCTACCTCGCGCGGGATGCCGAGCTGGTTGGCGAGGCCGAATGCCGAGATGCCGTAGATGATGCCGAAGTTGATCGCCTTGGCGCGGCGGCGCACTTCACCCGGCATGTCCTTGATCGGCACGCCGAACATTTCCGACGCCGTCATGGCGTGAATGTCGAGGCCGTCCTGAAATGCCTGTTTCAGCGACGGAATGTCGGCGATCTCGGCGAGCAGCCGCAATTCAATCTGCGAATAATCCGCCGACACCAGCTTGTTGCCCTTGGTGGCGACGAAGGCCTTTCGGATCTTGCGGCCGTCCTCGGTGCGCACCGGAATGTTCTGCAGGTTCGGCTCGTTGGACGACAGACGGCCCGTGGTTGTCGCCGCCAGCGCATAAGTCGTGTGCACGCGGTGGGTCTGCGGATCGACATGCTGCGGCAGCGTATCGGTGTAGGTCGATTTCAACTTGGTGACCTGCCGCCACTCCAGAATCTTCGCCGGGAATTCGTGTCCGGCTTCGGCGAGCTCGTCGAGAATCTGCGCCGAGGTGGACCACGCACCGGTCTTGGTCTTGCTGCCGCCCGGCAGGCCCATCTTGCCGAACATGATGTCGCCGAGCTGCTTGGGGCTGCCCGGATTGACGTCTTCGCCCGCGATCTTGCGGATGTCCGCTTCGACCCGCGCAGCGGTCTGCGCGAATTCGCCGGACAGGCGCGACAAGACTTGTCTGTCGATGGAAATGCCGCGCCGCTCCATGCGCGCCAGCACGGGCACCAGCGGACGCTCCAGCGTCTCGTAAACGGTGTTGACGCGATACGACATGAGTCTTGGTTTGAGCACACGCCAGAGCCGCAGCGCCACGTCGGCGCGCTCGGCGGCATATTCGGTCGCCTTGTCGACCGGCACCTGATCGTAGGTGATGCGGTTCTTGCCGCTGCCGACCAGATCGCCGAAGCCGATGGTCTTGTGGCCGAACCAGCTTTCGGCCAGCGAGTCCTGACTGTGCTTCGCGCGCCCGGCATCCAGCACGTAGGAAATCAGGATCGTGTCCTCGAGCGGCGCAATCGTGATGCCGTGTTGCGCGAACACCACCGTATCGAACTTCAGATCGTGGCCGATCTTGAGAACGCCGATATCCGTCAGCAACGGCTTCAGCGCTTCGAGCGCGTCAGCGGCCTTGATCTGATCGGCGGCGAGACCGCCGGCGAACAGGCCGGAGCCATCGCCGGGCTTGGTATGCGCCAGCGGAATATAGGCGGCCTGATTGACGTCCAGCGCCAGAGAGATGCCGCAAATCTCCGCCTGCATCGGATCAGCGGTGCTGCTCTCGACCGTCAGCGCGACCTGGCCGAGATCGATGGCGCGCGCGACCCAGCGATTCAAGTCATCAAGCGAGCGGATGGTCGTGTATTTGCTGCGATCGAATTTCGCATTGCGTGCTTCTTCCGCGCGGGCATCGGCCAGCGCCTTCGGTGTCTGCGGGCCTGCGGCGCTCGCCGTTGGTTTCGGCTTCGCCGATCCCGACCACTGGCCTGCGTTCGATGTGCCCTTGGCAAGCATATCCGGCTCGCCGCCGAGCGCCGGCGCGGCGGGCGAATCCGCCGGCACATCGGCGGGCGCGAACGCACTCTTCATCGATGGATCGGCGTCGACATCGGACGGATCGATCTGCGAATACTCGGCCACGCGCCGCGTCAGAGTCGAGAATTCCATCGCCTTGAGGAAAGCGATCAGCTTGCGTGCATCGGGTTCATGGACGGCGAGGTCGTCCAGCGGCACGTCGAGCGGCACCTTGTCGTCGAGTTGCACCAGCCGCTTCGAGATACGCGCTTTCTCTGCGTTCTCGATCAGCGCCTCACGCCGCTTCGGCTGCTTGATCTCCGGCGCGCGGGTCAGCAGCGTTTCGAGGTCGCCATATTCGGTGATGAGCTGCGCGGCGGTCTTGATGCCGATGCCCGGCACGCCCGGCACGTTGTCCACCGAGTCGCCGGCCAGCGCCTGTACTTCGACGACCTTCTCGGGCGGGACGCCGAATTTCTCGATCACCTCGGGAATGCCGATGCGGCGGTCCTTCATGGTGTCGTACATCGACACGCAGTCGGTCACGAGCTGCATCAGGTCCTTGTCGGACGACACGATGGTCGCGGTGGCGCCGCGCGCGCAGGCCTCGCGCACATAGGTCGCGATCAGGTCGTCGGCCTCGTAGCCGATCTGTTCGAGGCAGGGCAGGTCGAACGCGCGCACGGCCTCGCGGATCAGTGCGAACTGCGGAATGAGGTCGTCCGGCGCAGGCGGGCGGTGGGCCTTGTACTCGGGATAGAACTCGTTGCGGAACGTCCTTTCGGACTTGTCGAAGATGATGGCCAGATGCGTCGGCCGGTTGTCCGGCGGCATGTCGCGCATCAGCTTCCACAGCATGTTGCAGAAGCCGAGCACGGCGTTGACCTGCAGACCGTCGGATTTGCGGTTCAGTGGCGGCAGTGCGTGATAGGCGCGGAAGATGTAGCCGGACCCGTCGACCAGAAAGACGTGATCGCCTTTTGACGGCGCATCGGCGGATGCAGTTTTGGCGGGCGTGGATTTGGCCGCAGGCGTCTTTGCGGCGGCCGGTGATTTCGCGGGCGATGCTGGCTTCTTGGGCATGGGTGCAACTTAAGGATTTCTCCTGAAATTGACACCCGCCGGAGGCTGGTTCCTCACGGAAATGTTTGGCTATTCCGCAGCTTGCAGACCCGACCGCGCCTGTTTCGGCGCGATCCAGAACATGGCCGGGCGCTCAAACAGGAAGTTCAGTCCCAGCCGTTTCGCGGTCCACCAGATCGCCAGCGCGCCGATGACGCCCGCGGTGGTGACGATCAGCGCGACAAACCCGATATCGGACACGAGGCCGGTCTTGAGCAGGGCCACGCGCGTGGCCGCCATCGGCAGGAAGAAGGCAAGATAGATGACGATGGAATGCTCGCCGCAATAGCGCAGGAAGCCGAGCCAGTTCATGCGCGCAAGCAGTGCGCCGGTGATGATGACGGCACCCGCGCCGGCAAATCCCATCAGCAGCGAAAGGCCGGGTTTGTCGCCAAACCCTGCGAACACCAGTACGCCGTGGGCCACGGCCCATGCGGACAGGCCAAGCAGCGCATTGCCGGGATGGCTGCGCGCGCGGCCAGCCAGCGCGAAAACATAAGGGGCGAACAGATAGCCCGAATAGAAATAGACAAAGCGCGCGGCGAACTCGTCGATGACGGTCCAGCCTGTCGAGATGCGTACTGTCTCAAGCGCGGCGGCGGCAAGCCAGATCAGGAGAGCCGGGACACGCAAGGTCGCCTTGGTCACCACGAAGAAAATCGGCAGCAGATAGATGAACCACAGCGTGCCGAACGGTTCGATGAAAGATTGCAGATACATGACAACGACGTGACGCCAGCCCGCTTCGGCGGCGAAGACAGGTGCCTTGAAGCCGAACTGGATCGTCACCCAGAGCGCGTAGAAATAGGCGAAGTGGACCACCTTGCGGTCCAGATAGGTGCGCCAGTCGCGATTGATCACGCGCGCCAGGAACAGGCCCGAAATCAGGAAGAAATCCGGCATGCGGAACGGCTTTGCGAATTCCACGACCAGATGCATGAAGCCCTGCTTGCCGGCGGCAAGCTCGACGCCCAGCGTCGAGTGCATCATCACCACCATGACGATGCAGATGCCCTTGGCATAGTCCACCCAGTCGACGCGCTCGGAGGCGGTCGACGCGCGTGTCCCGGATGTGCCGCGGTCAGTCATCATGTATCGTCCTGGTTCGGTCCGGCCCCATCATGGGACGCATGGGTTTCATTCTCCTTTATTCATACAAATGTTGTGCCCAAATCGCGCGGAATTGGGCTAAAAGGCCCACGAAAACAATATCGTTAATGCATGTGCAGGACAGGTAGATAGATGCGGATAGCCATGATCGGAACGGGCTATGTGGGGCTGGTGTCCGGTGCCTGCTTTGCGGATTTCGGCCATCGCGTGACATGCGTGGATACCGATGCGGGCAAGATCGCGGCGCTCAATCGCGGCGAAATCCCGATTTTCGAACCCGGCCTGGACGATCTGGTGGCGACCTCGGTCAAGGCGGGGCGGCTGGATTTCACCACCGATCTGGCTGGACCCGTCGGTGAGGCGGATGCCGTGTTCATCGCGGTGGGCACGCCGTCGCGGCGCGGCGACGGACACGCCGATCTGACTTATGTTCACGCCGCCGCGCGCGATATCGCGAAGGCCCTGCATGGTTTCACGGTGGTCGTCACCAAATCCACCGTGCCGGTTGGCACCGGCGACGAGGTCGAGCGCATCATCCGCGAGACCAATCCCAAAGCCGATGCCGCGGTGGCGTCCAATCCGGAATTTCTGCGCGAGGGTGCGGCGATCCGCGACTTCAAGCATCCGGACCGCATCGTTGTCGGCACCAGCGACGAACGCGCGCGCAAGGCGATGGGCGAAGTCTATCGTCCGCTTTATCTCAACCAGGCGCCGATCATGTATACCGAGCGGCGCACCGCCGAACTCATCAAGTATGCCGCGAATGCATTTCTCGCGACCAAGATCACCTTCATCAACGAGATGGCCGATCTGTCGGAGAAAGTCGGCGCCGACGTGCAGGAGGTCGCGCGCGGCATCGGCCTCGACAACCGCATCGGCACCAAGTTTCTCAATGCGGGGCCGGGCTTCGGCGGCTCGTGCTTTCCGAAAGACACCCGCGCGCTGGTGAAGACCGCGCTCGATCACGATGTGCCGCTGCGTATTGTGGAAGCCGTGCTCGCGGTGAACGACAACCGCAAGCGCGCGATGGCGCGCAAGGTGTCTGCTGCTCTGGGCGGCAACCTGCGCGGCAAGACCGTCGGCCTGCTCGGCCTGACTTTCAAGCCGGATACCGACGACATGCGCGAGGCACCGTCGATCCCGCTGGTCACCGGCCTGCTCGATCTCGGCGCGAAGGTGCGCGCCTATGATCCCGAAGGGATGGAGCAGGCGAAGAGCGAACTGCCGGACATCGCCTATTGTGACAATGCCTACGAGGCCGCGAAAGGCGCCGATGCGCTGGTCATCGTGACCGAATGGGTTCAATTCCGGGCGCTCGATCTGTCGCGGCTCAAGCGCGAGATGGCGCAGCCCGTCATGGTGGACTTGCGCAACATCTATCGCCGCGAGGACATGGAAGCGCTCGGCTTCACTTATGAGAGCGTCGGGCGCGGGCGGGTGTAAGCGCCTTAACCTCTCCCCGTAAACGGGGAGAGGGAGCAGATCGGATGATGAATTTCTCCACGGCCCTTCCCATTGACACGGTGCTTGGCGAGCTTGCCGCGACACTCGCGCGCAGCAGCACCGCCGTGCTGGTCGCGCCGCCCGGCGCGGGCAAGACTACGCGCGTGCCGCTGGCGCTGCTCGACGCGGCATGGACGGCGCGCAAGAAGATCATCGTGCTGGAGCCGCGCCGGATCGCGGCGCGCGCCGCCGCGGAGCGCATGGCGCAGACGCTCGGTGAAAAGATCGGCGAGACCGTCGGCTATCGCGTCCGTTTCGGCTCGAAGGTCTCGCGCGCCACGCGGATCGAGGTCGTCACCGAAGGCATTTTCACGCGGCAGATTCTCGATGACCCGGAATTGTCCGGCGTCGCCGCTGTGCTGTTCGATGAATTTCACGAACGCTCGCTCGATGCGGATCTCGGCCTTGCGCTGGCCCGCGACGCGCAAACCGGCCTGCGCGATGACCTGCGCATTCTGGTGATGTCCGCAACCCTCGATGGCGCGCGGGTGGCGAAGCTGCTTGGCGACGCCCCGGTGATCGAGAGCGAGGGCCGCGCTTATCCGGTTGAGACACGCTATCTCGGCCGCAAGTCCGATATGCCGATCGAGCGGCAGATGGCGGACGCCATCGCGACGGCCTTGCGTGCGGATGCGGGGTCCGTGCTCGCGTTCCTGCCGGGGGCCGCGGAAATCCGGCGGACGCAGAATTTCCTCTCCGAGCGCGTCAGCGATCCAAGCACCGAGATCGTGCCGTTGTTCGGCGCGCTCGATGCGGGTGTGCAGGATCGCGCTATCTCACCCGCACCGAAGGGCCAGCGAAAGGTCGTGCTCGCGACATCGATCGCGGAAACCTCGCTCACCATCGAGGGCGTGCGCATCGTCGTCGATTCCGGCATGGCGCGCGTGCCGCGCTATGAGCCGGACATCGGTCTGATGCGGCTGGAGACCATCCGCGCCTCGCGTGCCGCGGTCGACCAGCGGCGCGGGCGCGCTGGACGCACCGAACCCGGCGTGTGTTACCGGCTGTGGGACGAACCGCAGACCGCCTCGCTCGACGCCTACACGCGGCCGGAGATTCTGTCCGCCGATCTCTCATCCCTGGTGCTCGATCTGGCGCACTGGGGCGCGCTCGATCCGTCCGCGCTGGCGTTTCTCGATTCCCCGCCGCTACCCGCGCTGACGGAAGCCCGCATGCTGTTGCGGGAACTGAATGCGCTCGATGAAGCCGGCCGCATCACGCCGGAGGGCAACAGCCTGCGCGCGCTGGCGCTGCCGCCACGGCTGGCGCGCATGATCGTGGATTCGCATCGGCTGGGTTCCGGCGACGAGGCCGCGCTGATCGCGGCGATCCTCACCGAGCGCGGTCTCGGCGGCGACAGTGCCGATCTCGATGCGCGTCTCGATCAATTCCGTCGCGATCGCTCGCCGCGCGCGCAGGGCGCGCGGCAACTGGCGGAGCGGTGGGCCAAACAAGTGGCTAACTCTTCTCCCTCCCCCCTTGTGGGGGAGGGGCGGGGAGGGGAGTTAAGCACCGGCATCATGCTGGCGCTGGCCTTCCCGGATCGGGTGGCGAAGAATCGCGGCAACGGGTCGTTCGTGCTGGCGAACGGACGCGGCGCCTCCGTCGAGCAAACGTCGGCACTGGCGAAGTCGTCTTATATTGCGGTGGCCGAACTCACAGGCACGGCGGCCAGCGGGCGTATCCTGCTCGCCGCGCCGATCACGCAAGGCGAGATCGAGCAGCAGTTCGCGGATCATATCCAGACCGATGACGACGTGACCTTTGACAAAGCCGCGATGGCCTTGCGTGCACGGCGCAGAAAAAAGCTGCATGCCATCATGCTGTCCGAACAGCCGCTGTCGATTTCGCCGTCCCCAGAAACCGCGCGTGTATTGGCGGATGGACTCATCGCGGCAGGGCTTGATCGCCTGCCATGGTCGAAGGCGCTCAAGCAATGGCGCGATCGCGTGATGTTTCTGCGTGCTGCCGCGCCAGACGAATGGCCGGATTTATCCGATGCCGCGCTGGCGGACATGCGCGGCGACTGGCTGGTGCCCGCGCTGTTCGACAAGACCTCGCTGGCAGGTTTTTCCGCGGGCGATTTCGCCGATGCGCTGATGTCGCTGCTGCCGTGGGACATGCGCGCGCGGCTCGATCGCGAGGCGCCGACTCATTTCGATGCGCCGACGGGCACCTCGCTGGCCATCGACTACGAAGCCGAGCAGGGGCCGACCATCGCCGTGCGGCTGCAGGAACTGTTCGGGCTGACGGCGCATCCGTCGATCGCGAAGGGGAAAATCCCGCTGGTGCTCGAACTGCTGTCGCCCGCGCATCGGCCGGTGCAGGTGACGCGCGATCTGCCGGGCTTCTGGCGTGGAAGTTATGCCGCCGTGCGTGCCGACCTGCGTGGACGCTATCCGCGCCATCCATGGCCGGAAGATCCGGCTTCCGCGCCGCCGACGCGCCGGGTCAAGCCACGCGGGACCTGAGCGGGTTCCGCAATCCGGCGTTAACCTTTCCCTCACCCTTATCGCTGAAAAAGCTGCCTTGGCTCGGACGACTTAGTGTCAGCTTTGTCCCGGCATGGTCTGGTGCGCATGGGAACCGGGCGGCAACAGGTGTGCGTTATGCGTAGCATCATGATCATGGCGGCCATTCTTGTCGTGCTCGGCACGTCCATGGCCCAGTTCGCTGACAAGATGACCACCGACAGGGCGCAGGCCAAGGCGATGGACAAAGCCAAGGCCATGAATGCGTTTGCTTCGATGCAGCCGAATACGGCGCGTGCAGGCGTTCGCAGTGTGACGGTCCCGCGTGACAGCCGCGGCCATTTCCAGACCGAGGGCCGTATCGATGGCCGCCGTCTCGACTTCATGGTGGATACCGGCGCATCGGTGATCGCGCTCAACGAACGTTCCGCGGCGCAGATCGGCGTGCGCCCGATGCGCAGCGACTACACCGCGAATGTCTCGACGGCGAACGGCTCCGTCAAGGCCGCGCGCACGCGTCTTGCGATGGTCGATATCGGCGGCCTTGTGGTGCGCGATGTCGATGCGCTGGTGCTGCCGGACTCCGCGTTGTCGGAAAACCTGCTCGGCCTGTCATTTCTCTCCAAGCTCAAGCGATTTGAAATGGCCGGCGGCAAGCTGGTGATGGAGCAATAAGGCTTACCTCCCACAGCCGTCATTGCGAGGAGCACTTGCGACGAAGCAATCCAGCTTCGCAAACGTTGCCCTGGATTGCCTCGCTTCGCTCGCAATGACGATTATGTCCGCCGAAACACCGCGCTGAGATTGTTCGCCGGCATCTGTGTGATGACCGGCGCCGAAAATCCCTCATCGCGCGCCAGTGCTGCCACGGTTTCCAGATCGCGCAAGCCCCACGCCGGATTTCGTGCTTTCAGACTTGCGTCGAAGGCTTCGTTGCTCGGTGCGGTGGCGACATCCGCCTGCCGGTAAGGTCCGTACAGATACAGCGGAGCGTCCTTTCCAAGCAGCCTTGCGGCTCCGCGGAGGAGCCCCTCCGTCGCCTGCCATGGCGAAATATGGATCATGTTGATGCAGAGGATGGCGTCAGCCTTGCTGACCGGCCAGCGCGTGGCGGATGCGTCCAGCATCACCGGCGGCAGGATGTTCGGTGCGCCGGTATTCGCGGTCCATGCTGCGATGCTGTCCAGCGCCGGGCCTTCCGGATCGGAGGGCTGAAAGGTCAGGCCGGGAAAAGCCTTCGCGAAATGCACCACGTGTTCGCCGGAGCCGCTGGCGATCTCGAGCGCCAGACCGCTCGCGGGGAGGACGTCCCGCAGCACGTCGAGGATGGCGTCACGGTTGCGTTCGGTGGCGGGATATCGAAGGCGGCGGTCGGTCATGGCGTGCTCGATCTGAATGCTGGCTAAACGATTGGCTGCCAATATGCCGTAATTCGCGGCTAAATGCTCGGCTCCCGCCTTTCCACGGCTTGAGGCTTTCGCTAAAGCTGCTGGAGTTCATTCGCCGTTTTCCCATCGCGAGGCCATTGATGTTTCCGAAGCCGAAGCCCGAACTCGTTCCCAATACCTATGCCTACGAATCCGAGCCGATGGTGAAGGCGACCGGTTTCCGCGAATACGACGCGCGCTGGCTGTTCGGCAAGGAAATCAACCTGATGGGCATTCAGGCGCTGGGCATGGGCCTTGGCACCCTGATCGCCGAGATGGGACAGAAGCAGGAGATCGTCACCGCGCACGATTTTCGCGGCTATTCGGCGTCGATCAAATACGCGCTGATTTCGGGCCTGCTGGCTTCCGGCTGCAAGGTGCATGATATCGGTCTCGCGGTGACGCCGATGGCCTATTTCGCGCAGTTCGAACTCGATGTGCCTTGCGTTGCGATGGTGACTGCTTCGCATAACGACAACGGCTGGACCGGCGTGAAGATGGGCGCGAACCGTCCGCTGACCTTTGGCCCCGACGAAATGAACCGGCTGAAGGACATCGTGCTCAATGCCGACTTCAAGCTGAAGCCCGCGGGCGGCTATCAGTTCCACGAGAATTTCCCGGCGCGTTACATCGCCGACCTCACCAATCGTCCGAAGCTGAAGCGCAAACTCAGGGTCGTTGTCGCATGCGGCAACGGCACGGCGGGCGCGTTCGCACCGAAGGTGATGGAGGCGATCGGCTGCGAAGTGATTCCGCTCGATGTCGATCTCGATCACACCTTCCCGAAATACAATCCGAATCCCGAAGACATGGAAATGCTGCACGCGATCCGCGACGCCGTGCTGGAACACAAGGCCGATGTCGGCCTCGGGTTCGATGGCGACGGTGATCGCTGCGGCGTGGTCGACAATACCGGCGAGGAAATCTTCGCCGACAAGGTTGGCGTGATGCTGGCACGTGATATGTCCGCGATTCACAAGAACGCGCAGTTCGTGGTCGACGTGAAATCGACCGGCCTGTTCGTGACCGATCCGGTGCTGCAGAGGCAGGGCGCACACGCGACCTACTGGAAGACCGGCCATTCCTACATGAAGCGCCGCACTCATGAACTGAAGGCGCTGGCGGGCTTCGAAAAGTCCGGCCATTTCTTCTTCAACGCGCCGATTGGCCGGGGATATGACGATGGCCTCGTCTCCGCCATCGCGGTCTGCGAGATGCTGGACCGCGCGCCCGGCAAGACCATGGCCGACCTGAAGGACGCGCTGCCGAAGACCTGGTCGTCGCCGACCATGTCGCCGCATTGTGCCGACGAGACCAAGTACGGCATCGTCGAAGCTGTGGTGAAGCATTTCGAGGATGTGAAGGCGAAGGGCGGCAAGGTCGCCGGTCAGCCGATCCGCGATCTCGTCACCGTCAATGGCGTTCGCGTGACATGTGAAGACGGAAGCTGGGGGCTGGTCCGCGCATCGAGCAACAAGCCGGAGCTTGTGGTGGTGGTCGAGAGTCCGGTGTCCGAACAGCGGATGCGCGACATGTTCGAGGCGATGGATTCGGTGTTGCGCACCCATCCGGAAGTCGGCGAATACAACCAGAAGATCTGATCCGTCACGCGCGGCCCGGCTTTCCGATCATGTTTTCAAGCTCTCTTTCGGCCTACGTCACATGACGCTCCTTGTGACGCAGCAGAAAGAAGCCGCGCGGCGGCAGCGGGACCTTGAGAGCGGTGAGCGCGCCTGACTTCAGCGTGTTCGATGAGGCCAAGCACGATGACCATCGGTGCCAGCATCGCCACCCGTGACAGCTTGGCGATGGTGCCGAATTCGCCGGCCTGTTGGCCATCCTGAAAGGCGGCGGCGACCACCTGCGCGATTTCGTGGATCGATGCGCCGCTCCACAGCCCAAAAGCATGCGGGTCGAGCTTCAGCAGTCCCGGCAGCAGCGGATAGACGAACATCGCCATCGAGCCGAACACCGTGACGCAGGCGACCGCATAGGCGACGTCTTCGTCATGGGCGTTGGTGACCGTGTTGGTGGCGATCACGGCGGATGCACCGCAGATCGAGGTGCCTGCGGCAATGAGTTGCGTCAGGGCCTTCTCGACACCGAGCAGGCTGCCGAGCCATGTCGTGAACAGGAACGTGCCGATCAGCGTCAGCGCGATCATGGCGATACCGGTCGCGCCGACCTCGGCAATCTGCGCGGCTGTGAGTTGCAGGCCGAGAAGGATGATGGCGAAGCGCAGGATCCGGCGCATGGCAAACGTCACGCCGGCCTTGGCGCGTGCGGGCGTGCCGATCATGTTGTGAAACAGCATGCCCGCCAGAATCGCGAGAATGAGCGGGCTGAAGGACGAAACGCTGGGAAGCTCACGCAGGCCATAGGCCGCAGCGGTGATAACGCCGGTGAGCACCAATCCTGGCCAGATGTGCGAGGGTGTGGGCCCTGAACGGTCGGCCACTCCGATCGCGGCGCTTGGTAGAATTTGTGTGGTCATGGCCGAGCTCCTGTTTCCGGCCAAGCATCGTTCTCTTCTTCTGATCGATAATATCGATTATTTTCGCATAAAAACGCGGCCGCAACATTCTGCGGCCGCGCTCAAATTCCAAAGTTGGCGCTGCGAAGGTTCAGGCCGCCGTCAGGGCGGGCACCGGCAGCGCCGTCACCGATTTGATCTTCTCCATCGCAAAGCGCGAGGTGACGTTCTTCAACGCCACAGCGCTGATAAGCTTTTTGTAGAAGATATCGTAGCTCTGCATGTCGGCGACGACCACGCGCAGCATGTAATCGACGTCGCCTGCCATGCGGTAGAATTCCATCACCTCGGGCATGGCGCTGACCGCATCGGCGAATTTCTTCAGCCATGCGTCGGAATGGTCGCCGCTCTCCACCGAAACGAACACGGTGATGCCGAGGCCGATCTTGTTTTGATCGACCAGCGCGACCCGGCGCAGGATAATGCCCTCGGCCTCCATGCGCTGAATCCGCTTCCAGCACGGCGTCGACGACAGGCCGACACGGTCGCCGATTTCGGCCACCGAGAGCGAGGCATCGTCCTGCAGAACGGTCAGGATCTTGCGATCGATCGCGTCCAGGCGGCGTGGAACATCAAGCGTGGTGACGGCAGCATCAGACATCAGAAGAACTTTCTTCCATAAACGAGGTTGCTGATCCTCATATATAGAAAATCATTCTATGACAAGCTCAAATCGGCGGCTTTGGATGGCTTCTAGCTGGCGGTAACCAAGGTGTTCGCGGCTAAAAAGTCTTCAACTTCAGTGCGTTGCGGCGAGCCGAAGGCGCCGCCGAACCGCGTGCATTTCAACGCAGCGGTGGCGGAAGCGAATCGCATCGCCTGTTCGAGCGGCTGGCCTTCAGCGGTCGCCAGCGTGAATGCGCCGTGGAAGGCGTCACCCGCGCCCAGCGTATCGACAGTGTGCACCGGAAAGGCCGGCATATGTCGCGGGTTGCCGTGCTCGGCAAGCCAGATCGTGCCCTTCGCGCCGGAGGTGACGCCCAGCAGCGCGGGCGTCAATCTGGCCACCTTGCGCAGGGCTGCCACCTCGTCGCTCTCGCCTGCCGTGGCGCGCAGCGCCTCCGCGGAAAAAATGATGTGGGACGACACCTGCAGCAACCCCTCCCGCAGCGACATCACCCTGTCGGCATCGATCACCACGGGAATGCCGCGGCGATGGGCTTCGGCGCAAATGTCGGTGGCGAATTCGGCGCAGCGGTTCTCGGCGAGGATGGCGTCGCAGCCGTCGAGCAGCACGTCTGATGAAGGAAGATTGACGGTCCAGAGTTTCGGATCGCGGAACGTGACGATGGTACGTTCGCCGCTGGGATCAATCATGATGCTGGAAATCGGCGTGACGACACCATCGACTTCAACAAGTCCGCCGGTGTCGATGCCTTCGCTCCTGAACTGATCCACGATGGTGATGTTGCTGGCGGCGTTCAGGCCGCCGACCGGGCCTGACAGCAGCACGTCGCCGCCGAGACGCGCGATGGAAATCGCCGCGTTCGGCGAATTTCCGCCCGCGATTTCGGCGAAGCCGTCGGCGGGGTCCTTGTTGCCGCGCTCAGGCACGCCGGCGACACGGAAGATCAGATCGCGCACCGGCATGCCGATACAGAGAATGCGTGGTTTTCTGGTTTGACGCGCGCGGTCCTGAACAGTCATCAAAGCGGCACCCTGTCTTCGTTGCCAATGATTCGGCGTGACAAGGACAATCAATCACACGCCGGCTGGTTCCGTCAGGCAGGTTGCGCGAGCCAGTTGGCCAGAAGATGGTGCGCGATGGCGACCGGATGAGGGCCGGTCAGCCCTTGCGGATGCTGCTTGGCCAGCATCGCGGCAGCCTCGTCGCGCGTGAACCAGCGCGCGTCTTCCAGTTCGGTCTTGTCCACGGTGATGTCGGTGGTGGTGGCGCGCGCGGTGCAGCCGATCATCAGCGACGATGGATAAGGCCACGGCTGCGTCATGTAGTAGCGCACGTCGGTGCAGTGAATGCCGGATTCTTCGAGGATCTCGCGCTGGACGGCCTGTTCGATAGTTTCAGCGGCCTCGACGAATCCCGCGAGGCACGACCACATGGTCGGTGGAAACTGCGATTGACGCCCCATTAGGCACTTGTCGCCGGAGGTTACCAGCATGATGACCACGGGATCGGTGCGCGGGAAATGTTCTGTCTTGCAGCTCGGGCAGTCGCGCCGCCAGCCGCCCTGCGACATGGAGGTTCGTGTGCCGCAGTTGGCGCAGAAGCCATGGCGTTGATGCCAACCCACCAGCGATTTGGCCATCGCGATGGTGGAGAGTTCACGCGGCTGCACCGCGCCGCTGGCCGCGACCGCGCGCAGGTTTTCCACGGCGACATCCTTGCGGCCCATCAGGTCCTCGGCGGCGGCGGAACTGATCCCCATGCCGAAAACCGGAGCATCATTGTCGAGGCCGAGGAAGATGGTGCCGGGATTGGCGCCGAGCTTGCGCGCCTCGTCCAGCGTCAGCAGTGCGCGCGGGCCGTCGGCGCCCTGTGTCATGAGAATGGAATCGCGATGCATCACATAGGCGCGGGCCTTGCGGTCGCCCTCCAGCGCGAAAAGTTTCTCGGCGTCGGTGCGCAGATGCGCGGCGCGGTCGATCGGATGGGAGACGAAGCCCGGCTGTCCGAGCGGAAACGGAGTGTCTGCTGTCATTGTTTTTCTGCTTTTTTGAAGAACTAGCTGATCCAGATTTTCCGGCGCAGCGCGCCGATGAATGTCTCGACTTCTTGCGGGTCGTGAGGAAGGACAGGGACCGCGCCCCAGACCGGCCGCGGCCAGGCTGCATCGGTCTTGCGCCGCGCGATGATGTGGACATGCAGTTGCGGCACCATGTTGCCCAGCGCCGCGATGTTCAGCTTGTCGGCGGCGGTGATTTCTTTCAGCGCGCGCGCGACGCGGTTGATCTCGGTGGTGAGCTGCGCCTGTTCGACCTCGCTCAGGTCGATGATCTCCACCGTCTCGGGGCGGCGCGGCACCAGCAGCAGCCAGGGATAGTTGGCGTCCTTGATGACCAGGACGCGCGACAGCGGCAGGTCGCCGATATTGATGGTGTCTTTTTCGAGTTGCGGGTGGAGCGACCAGGCGGAGGAGGGCGACATGCGATTCTCGAAAAGTTCG